>Ga0129309_1001457_pt1 | contig 11812 bp, 7 predicted proteins | sample L1105metagenome_FD_94439 | JGI IMG/M metagenome (GOLD analysis project Ga0129309, IMG submission 94439) | Ring-tailed lemur group fecal microbial communities from Wisconsin, USA - L1105 metagenome | ecosystem: Host-associated > Mammals > Digestive system > Large intestine > Fecal | place: USA...
GTGACGCCCGGTTCAAGCTGATGAGCAAATAAAAGCTCTTTTCCGTCCGGTGAGAGCAGACCCTGCAGGGCAATGCCGATGCCGAGAACATGTTCCTGCGGATAAGGCAGGCTGTGTATAAGCTCGTTCGCCCATGAGCAGACCGTATCAAAATACCGGGATGTTTTATGAAAATCAAGCGTAAGTGTTTTTTCAAAAAGGGGTTTTCCGTAGAGATCGACCACGATCAGGCGGACAAACTCCTTTAAAATTTCCAGACCGGCGGCAACGCAGGCGTCGGGAATGATCCTGATATTAGAAGGCCGGCGCCCTCCGGTAGAATCCGAGTGCCCGGACAGTCCGATCAGACCGCGGTCAGTCAGATCCTGAAGGATATGGGTGATCGTGGGAAGGCTCAGGTTAAGGGCTGAAGCAAGTCCCTGTTTTGTGGAAAAACCGCTGCTGTATATTGCATGGTAAACACTTCTGCAGTTGTTTTTTTTCAGTACTGCCGTCGAAGAGACGGACGATATATTAAGATCCAAAATCCGTACTTCCTTTCTCTGTTTCCTATGACAGGTCTATCATACCGGATTTTTGAAAATGAGTCAACTCGGAGAATAATGAAGGTTTGGGCTCTCAATTAGCTGACACCAACAAAATTAAAAAGAACTGTTCAGAATAGTTGAAAATATGCTATAATCAACCTGTGAGAACAATCGCGTTAACAAGGTGGTAAATCTCCCTAACTTGAACAAGAAGGGAGGTGGTGTGAAATGAGTACATACGAAGCAATCTCTTTGATGATTACTTTTGGAACATTCATAGTAGCGCTGCTTGCCTATATTGATAGGAGAAACAAGCGAAAATAAATAAGCCTACCTTGTACTTGGCGGTCTAGGTAGGCTTAAAACTTATCCCGGAGGTCAACCACTTTGTGGGCGGTTGTTCTCTTTGTGCTTTAAATATAACATATTTACAGGTAGGATTCAAGTGTAAAATCCGTTCTTGAGTTTCCGTGTTACTGTTACTGTCAAGTAAACATTGGCAAATTTTTTCATACATGATTTATCATAAAACTCCCTACTCATTACTCGTAAAAGCAGTTCTAATGTTAACATTGCCGTTTATGCTACTATTTCTCCTTTCCAATTGTAGTCAAGACTAATCTGGCAAGAATAAGAAATGCAATAACAAAGATGAACAAGATTCCCCATGCCTTGATCATATGTCCAGTGGTAAAGTCAAAGAATATCTCAGCCTCGTGTAGAACCATGACGCCTTGCTGCTGTAATTTTAACTGCAATTGATTCAGATTTGCAGTTGTTCCGTATCCTTCCATGCTCCACCGACAAATTGCCAACCACGAAATCAGTTCCGTTGCACCATCTAATTTGAAGATAAGCCCGGAGAATAAAATCTGCGGCATAAGCAATATCGGGGCTACCGTCATCGCCCTATCACCATTTGTAAAGAATGCGGACACAAAAAGTCCCATTGCAGTAGATGCGGTTGCAGTCAAAAAAGTGGTGACAAGAAGTTCAACGAAAGAATTAACGATAAGCCCTTTCTCCGGCAGCCCGACTAACACAGTAAAGACACCGATAATGAGCCCACTCTGAATCAAGCATAAAATACCCAGAACAAGAATCTTCGACAGGGTGTAGGCATTCAATGAGAGCCCTGTCATATATTCTCGCTTCACAATACTACGTTCCTTGCATATTTCCTGAATAGCGTTCAGCATTCCTACCCAAAATGCCGAGCAGGAAAGAGCAAATAGGAGACTTTTTGTCATCTCATACTGTTCAAACTGTTGTCCATCCGCTACCAGTGATATCAGCAAAGCGAGTACAGGGGCTTGAATAAGCAAAAGAAATAATCGTTGCCTATCGTTTATGACCAATTTCATATAACGGGAACATAATACAGGCAATTGAAATCTCTGTTTGTTTTTAATTGAAGATATATTATTGGAAGTCGCTCCTCTTTCCTCCATTTGATTTTTTACTTTGTCGTATTTGTTGCGCCATTCCGTGGCATTTTCAGTTAGCAAATTGTAAATATCGATGATATCTGATACGTTAAAGAATTCCAGAGCATCTTCATACGAACCGAAGAAGCAAAGATTGCCGCCCTTCCCCATGAATACGATTTTATCACAGAGCTTAAGTTGGAGCGTACTGTGCGTTACAAGAATGACAGTTTTGCCAGCGTCAGCCATCTCTCTCAGCGATTGCATCAAATTACGCTCAGTTCCAGGGTCTAAACCAGAAGCCGGTTCATCCAAAAACAGAAGATTTGGATCAGAAAGCAGTTCAACTGCGATGCTTGCCCTTTTTTTCTGACCACCGCTGAGTGTCTTAATGTAGTTGTTCTTCTTTTCGTTTAGCCCAACTAACTTAATTGCTTTGACTATAGCAGCTTCACGCTCCTTTTCAGAAATGTCTCTTGGCAGGCGCAATTTTGCGGTGTAGTAAAGCATGTCATAAAGGGTTAGATTATCATACACAATATCCGACTGTGGCACATAGCCAATCAGTTTTTTTAGTGAATCGAAATTCTGGTAGAGGTTGATGCCGTTAATATATATGACACCTTCGGAAGGAGGCAGATAGCCACACATACAGTTCAGGATCGTGGATTTTCCTGCACCAGAACCACCAATAATCCCCACAAGTTCTCCTGGTTTAATGTTGAGACTGATATTATTTCCGCTAACAAAGGTCTTCTTACCTTTTCCGTGTGTAACAATTACATTCGCGGCATCAACGGAAATCCCGCTTTTATAGCAGCGGTATGCAATCATCGAAGATGTAAAAATCAATTTAGAGTTCGTAATGGCAATGACATCCTTCTCGTGGAGAAATTGTTTTCCAGAGAGCCGCTTGTTATTTACAATAATGCCGTTCGTACTTCCGTTATCAACGATATAATAATGTCCTTGTTCTTTGATGATCTTTGCGTGACACTTGGAAACGCTAATATGAGGTAGTACGATATCGCAGCTTATGTCACGACCAATTTTAATTTCCTGATTTTCATACAAATGTATCATATCCCATTTGTTATCTGATTCATGCGACGTAAATACAAACAGAACACCTTCCGAAATCGTTTCAACGCCATCATCAATGCGGATAAAATCACCATCACAGAGCACTTTCGATAAGATAGATGTATTGTTATAAATCAACCCATTTTCGCTGGGGTGCAGACCATACAATGCCTTATCTTCGATTGTCCAATAATCATTTTTAAATCTGAAGCGTCCGTGTTCTCTGGACACAAGCGATGAAACTAGAACAATGTCATTTGTGCCGCTGCGACCAAATGTAATATTGTCATTCTGAAAACCATCCAAATGAATGGTTTTTGGCTGAGCGTTTCCGTCAAAAATAGTGACAATCAAGTTTCTTGAAATTCCTTTAGGTGAAAGAGAATTTGTAACTTGTGTTGTTTTATCAAAATTCTGCATATTTTACCTCTTTTCTGGGTGTATCATTAAGAAACCATAACATTAACAAGAGCAAAACAATGACACCATCTTCTACGACTATCAGAGTTGCTTCATTCAAAGGAATATCTATATTGTATTAACATAAGAAAATCCACTGTTAGTATATATACCGATTCTCCACCAAGATAAAAATAACTCGTTTGTAAACTCTTCCCATCAATGTATCCAATATCAAAGCTGGCTGTATTGCATTTGCTTTCCGATCTATTTTCCAATATAGCTCCTCATTTTGAAAATTTGATTATCAGGAAAAACTCTTAATAACTCAAACTAGGAGGTTCAAACTTCTCATTAACCTCATAAGAGACATTGTCCGAAAAATACCACCATTCTTCAAAATAAGGCTTAAAATTATGCTCTATCAAGAAGTTTGGCATAATTAGCAGAAACCTCATCGCAGTCGCTATAATCCCGGTCAGCCTGTTGGGTAAAGTCATCAAAATCGCTAGGCAGCTGTAACTCTGTTCCATCTGAGAAAACAAGGGTCACATCCGCCGTATCTTCTCTGCTATGGAAGGTATGCATCTGAGAAACTATAAATCACGGATCCGGTGAAATTATCGTAAAAAAGTCTTGCAATACTCTGTATCAGCGCCGCAAGGCTCTACCAACAACAAAATTAGATAACTTGCCAAAAAGATGGTTGCACATTTTTTCATAGATAATGGCACTTCGTTTTCGATTAAAATAGTGAAATTTCGGAAATTGCAGTATCTTCGTATTTACTTCCGGGATATACAGACTCAATCGTAAAGGTGACAGAGGAAGTCTCGATTGAGGAATTAAAAGTAATTTTTTGCTGCCCGTAATAATCTTCTAAAGTTACATTTATACAGCTTCCGTCAGAGAAAATCACCGTTAGTTTAGAGGGCCTGGAATTTTTCTCATAAATGCTTGTGTTTTTTTGATAGCCCGCATTTATTATGAAACCGGATACTATATAAGTGTCATTCAATTCTATTGTGATTGATTCTCCTTCACCCTGACCAGAAACATTTTCGACCCATGCAGTTGCGTTATTTCCGTCAATTATATTAGATGGAACATGTATCAAATCATATTGATCTTCTATCAAATAGGAGGTTGCATAGATGTCTGATACAGAAAGCATCGCTGCTTGTTGTTTTTTTATGTTTGTTTGAGCAGCAATAGTTTCTTGCGATGCGGAAACTTCTTCTGTGATTGAAGTAGAGTAATCACTGAGATTGACATATACAACTTCATCTTCACCAAAAGGTGTTCCAGCAAAGGTAATTGCAACGTGAGTGCCTAAATAGTTGATTTGATAAGGCCAATAATAGTCGGTATTCAGGGAAGCAATGCTTTTTATGGTGTTTCCATTATCATCCACAATAAAAAGGTCGGGACCATAATATCCGCACAGATAGAGAGTGCCATCATCACCAAACGCGCTGTCGTAAGCGCTTCCCCCGAACTCGCTATTGGACCAAAGTACAGTACCGTCTGCTACATTCAAAACACGAATAGTTCCGTTCTCTATCAAATAATACATTCCATCACGTGTTCCAATATCGTTGATTCGATCCAGCTCTGTTTGCTGATAGCTGCTTGTGATGTAAGTCCATACCTTTTCACCTTGTTTAGAGATCCCTGTAACTATAGCATACTCTCTTCCCAATAAGTCTATTTTACGTTCAAAGTCTACCGTAAAATCAAAAGTCGGTGATGTTGCGGTTTCAACTGTCGTTTCGTCCATAAATTTGTCTGTAGAAGTGTCCTCTAAGACAATAGCTGATTCATCTTCTGAAGTATCCGCAAGCGCAGTTAATGTTTCTGTATCAGATTCAATAGTTCCATTCTTTGTATTTAAAGCATAATGATTGATGATAACACCGGCGGTACTACCTAAAGCAATAATGACCAAAACAATTGCAATAATAATCGGCAGCCTAAATCTTTTCTTTCCATCAAAGGTATCAACTATCTTTTGTGCTGTTTTTTGCGCATGTGGAGGTTTGCGGACAGAAATTGTCCTGTTCAAATCCTGTGCTTGAGTGGGATAATGGATGGACATCGTCTTATTCAGAGTTTCCTCCTTCCCTGCATAAGTTCCATTCGCCACACTTATGAGGGCATTCTTCATTAACGTCGCTGAAGTAAAGCGCTTACTTGGATCAGGAGAGCAAGCACAAAGAATTACATGTGCCATGGCCGGTGATGCATCACAAGGAGCTGGCAGCGGTTCACCAGCAAGTCTACGGTTAAGAGCTGCCGTGCGTTCATTTGGGTTAAGTAGTTGGTGTTCTGTATTCAAAAATGGAAGATGGTTTTTATTCATTAACTGATACAACACTATGCCCAAAGAATATAAATCAATGGTTGCATCATACTGTGTGCTTTTTACAACTTCAGGGGCCATATAATTTGGGCTTCCTTTTTGAGAAAGTCCACCTGTAAGATTCTCCAACTTGCGCGCAATACCAAAATCCCCCAGTTTGAAATCGCCAAATTGATTGATGAAAATGTTTTGAGGTTTAATATCACGATGTATGACATTGCGCTTTGTGCACAATTCGAGAGCACTGCAGATATCTACCCCCAAGTTGATGACATCCTTTTCCGACAACGTTTTGTTGCAGATGTAGCTATTAAACGGGATAAGTAGTTCCATACGGATGTAGATATACCAACCGATTTCATTTGTTTTTTCAACCACCTTGTAATCTTCAACGCTGACAATATTCTGAACGCCTTTGAAGGACTCCATAAGTTGTATTTCACTGACAAAGTCTCTAACAACTCCTTGCAGATATGTTAGAGTACCGTCCTTAGACACCCCTTCAGAGCAAAGGAAGTCGATTTCTGATTCATTCTTGGGAATGGAGATTACTTTGATTGCCGCACGACTCTCAACAGAATGATCTGTACGGACAGCCTCATAAACTACTCCGTATGAGCCTCTGCCAATCTGTTTAATAATCTTCCATTCAGGCCAAATGTTACTCAGAATATCATTTGCCATTGCTCGATTCTCCTTTTTCTTTATTTTTCGACCAGAATATTCCGTTGAGTAGACTCCATTTTTTTTCTCTATCATACACAAGATTTATGCCTGTGTATTTTCCAGCATGCCTTTAACTGCGACAATGGATTTTATAATTCAAATTTACATCTCGCGAATTTGGTTACTTGTCTTTATTACAGGTAGATTCATGAATACACTATAAAAAGTATACCTTACCATGAAACCTTGCGCTTCGCGACACGGAATAGATTTCATACTGGCAAAATCAAAGGTAAATATTTTAATAATCACTGTATGATTGCAATTTTACCATAGAAGAAACCGAAAAGCAAATGAAGTACACACAAAAAGCGTTATTTGTTTCCCCAGATTTATCCGTACAAATTCGATTCCGCTAATAACCATATAAAAAACATAAGAATATTGTATATTTTTTCTTGCATTTCATTTAAAAGTATGATATCTTACTACTTAAAGAAATGAGTTTTGTAAAAGTCATAAATAGAAGAAAGAGGGATAAAAATGAAAGGAAGCTTTTTTATGGGGGCAGACCAGTCGCCGAAATTTATGGTTAAAGAAATGAAATTCGGACCGCTGGGAGAGCATGAAGTTCTTGTGGAGAATAAGGCGTGCGGTGTATGCGGAACAGACGTCCATATCTATCACGGGGAAAAGGGTTCTGCAGAGGTGACGCCGCCGGTAGTTCTGGGACACGAATATGCCGGCGTGGTGGCAGCGGTCGGCAGCGCGGTAACAAATGTAAAGCCCGGGGATCATGTGACCATGGATCCCAATATGTACTGCGGAAAATGTATGCCGTGCCGGATGGGAAGAAAGCAGAACTGCGAGCATCTGTATGCGCTCGGTGTAAATGTGAACGGAGGATTTGCCGAATACAGCGTATGTCCTGACACACAGTGCTTTAAGGTGAATGAAAACGTCAGCTTCTATGTGGCTGCCATGGCCGAACCGCTGGCGTGTGTGGCCCATGGGATCGATCTGGTACATATTCAGCCGGGACAGACGGTGCTGGTGATCGGCGGCGGCACGATCGGACTGCTGATGGTTCAGATGGCAAAGCTTGCAGGCGCTTCCTGCGTAATCTTAAGCGAACCGATTGAAATGCGCAGAAAGATCGGATTGGAAGTCGGGGCAGATGCAGTTGTGGACCCGGTTCATGAAAATCTGAAAGAAAGAATAATCGAAATTTCCGGACGTGACGGGGCGGATGCGGTGATCGAGTGCGTCGGAAGACCGGCAACTGCGGCGCAGGCGGTTGATGCTGCCGGATTTAATGCAAACGTTCTGTTATTTGGCGTGCCGGGAGTGAAAGATACACTGCAGCTTCCGATGTTCAAGGTATATCAGAAGGAACTTCACATTACAGGCTCCATGATCAATCCGGACACTCATCAGCGCGCGGTAAACCTGATCAACAGCGGACGGCTGGAGATTGAAAAGCTGATCACGCATGTATATGATCTGGAGCATCTGGAAGACGCGATCAAAATGCAGATGAGCAGCGAATCCATAAAGGTTCTTGTGGACCCGTGGAAATAAAACAAACAGCAGGATACAAAAAGCGGGGACGCACACCGGATCCGGTGTGCGCCTCCGCTTTTTAAAGGGAAAAATTAAAATGTAAGTATTTTCTAAAGCTCCAGAACAACAGCCTGATAGCCTTTTAATGTAACTTCTGTTCCGTCTGTCTGTACATCCGCATAATTTCCAAGAACCACTTTTTTGTAAGGAGCATCAAGTGCGACGCTCTGCGGTTCATTCTGGAAGTTGGCAATGACCAGAAGCGTCTGTTCTTCGGAAGAACGGGTAAACGCCATGAGGTTTTTGCGGTCTGTCCAGAGCGGAGTGGTTTTACCGTAAACAACGGTTTCCTTGTACTGCGGGTTTTTCCTGAGCGCGATCAGTTTGCGGTAATACTGGAATACGCTGTCCGGGTCGTTTATCTGACTCTCAAGATTGATTCTCGTGTAGTTCGGGTTTACGCCCAGCCACGGTGTTCCTTCGGAGAATCCGGCATTTTTGCCTGCGCTCCACTGGAACGGGGTTCTGGCGTTGTCGCGGCTGTAAAGAGAGATCACCTTCAGCGCTTCCTCTTTGGTTAAGCCGGCGTCTAAGGAAACCTGATATTCGTCCAGGGTGGAGATATCGTCTACCTGATCAATGGAGGTAAATGTCATATTTTCCATGCCGATCTCCTGACCCTGATAGATAAACGGAAGACCCTTTAACATAAACAGCATAGTTGCCAGCGCTTTCTTGCTGGTGTCGTTCACATCGCCTTCCGGAATATAGCGGCTGACTCCGCGGGGCTCGTCATGGTTCTCGATGATATTCGAGAAGAAGCCGACGCCCTCCGACTTTGCCTGTCCTGCAAAGGAGCAGTCGCGGTAATTGTCCGGCGCAATTCTTGTGTGGGCGAACCAGCCTCTGTCGCTCTGTCCCCAGATGTTTGCGCCGAAATCATACATGGAGGAGAAATAGCCGTTATCGCCTATGAAATCAGGAAGCTCTTCGGGCTTTTCATTAAATACCTCACCTACGGAGAAGGCGTCGTATACCTTGAAGCAGCGGTCGCGCATTTCGCCGAGGAACTCGCCGATGCCGACGGCATCCTTGAGCATATTCTGAGCCTTGCTCATGCCGTCCGGACGGTCCACCGGATAATCCTTCCACGGAAGTGCTTTTTTGATATTGATGATCGCGTCGATACGGAAACCGGCAAGGCCTTTTGCAAGCCACCAGTTGATCATGGTGTAGATATCCTCGCGCACTTCCGGATTTTCCCAGTTCAGGTCCGGCTGTTTTTTGTGGAACAGATGCAGGTAACACTTGTCGGGATGGCCCGGCAGCGGCTCCCATACGCTTCCGCCAAAATAGGAACGCCAGTTGCAGGGAACCTTTCCGTCTTTCATGTCTTCTATGTAGAAATATTTTCCGTATTTTCCGTCCGGGTCCTCACATGCTTTTTTGAACCACTCATGTTCATCGGAGCAGTGATTGACAACAAGGTCCATAACGATGCCGATCCCGTATTTTTTTCCTTCTGCGATCAGCTCGTCCATGTCTTCCATGGTGCCGAATCTGGGGTCGATATTATAATAATCAGAGATGTCATAGCCCTGATCGGCAAGAGGAGAGCAATAGCACGGGGAAATCCATACGATATCGATGCCAAGCTCCTTCAGGTAGGGAAGCTTTTCGATAATTCCGCGCAGATCGCCGATTCCGTCACCGTTTGCATCATAAAAACTTTTCGGATAAATCTGATAGGCAACTTTTTCATGCCACCATTTTCTTTCCATTACAATAATCCTCCGTTTACCTTTGATTTTCTACATTATAATATCTGACACTGGGGGAAATCCTCTATAAATATGACTAAAAAATACACTATTTTGACTTTTTATATTGGAGGGGTGTGCATCCGGTGCATTTGCGGAAAGCCTTCATGAAGTTTCCGAGGTTATTAAAGCCGCATTCAAGACAGACATCCATGACGGACAGTTCGGTGTTCTTCAGAAGCTGGCAGGCATTTTTTATGCGCATCTCACTTAGATATTCGATGGGAGAGCTGCCGATGATCTTTTTAAAGAAGCGGCAGAAGTACTGTTCGTTCATATTGACCTCGGCGGCGATATCACGTATGTAGATTTTTTCGGTGTAATGCTCCTTCATATAGGAAAGCGCCCGTTTAATGGCAGTTATGCGCCGGTCCGGCTGTTCATAATCGGAATCAGGAACAAGAAGCCGGCTGCGCGACAGGGCCGCCAGAATATTGCAGAGGGAGGCTTTCAGCAGCAGACAGGATGCCGGATCATCAAGGAAGTACTGGTCAAAAAAATCGGCGGTCTGCACAGACTCGTTGAAGACGGTGCGGATCCGGGAAAATTCATTTCGGATCGTCTCAAAACATGCGTGCTCTGCCGTGATGATGAGAGGCAGGGTGAGCGTATGGCCGTACAGGGGGCCGATGATGTGCTGCTGCGCGGGATCATTCTCCGCGAAGGAGAGAATGGACGGGGAAAAAACGAGCGCCTGTTCTGTAAAAGCGCCCTGTGCGGCAATCAGATGCAGGTCCCCGCTTCCGATAAAACAAAAAGATTCCGTAGTTATTTCATATTTCTGCATGTTGCAGTCAAACTGAAAGGAACCGGATTCAAAGTGGACGATCTCCAGCTCCTCGTGCCAGTGGTGCTTAAGCTCAAACTGCGAGGAGGCCGGAAAAAAAGAATCGTCAATCTGATAAAAGGCACACGGATAATTCTGTGTGCCATGGTGTCTGTTTTCTTTGAAGGGAATAGTGCGTGTATTTTTCATAGACAACTCCCGTTTGACAGTTATAGTGCGTCGTTGTACAGGCGCAGTACGTTTTTATAAAAGATCTTATCCAGATCGCTTTCGCAGAAGCCGGCTTTTTTGAGAGCGTCGGCAAGTATCTGTATGCCGGATGCATCCGTAAATTCGACGGCGTTTGAGATCCCGTCGAAATCGCTCCCCAGTCCGAGAACTTCCACGCCGCCCGTGTCCGCGATATGACGCACATGCCGGACCATATCTTCTACGGTGCTGACGTACGGGGTTGAGGGAAGCGGGTTGGCAAGGGTGTCTGCCGCATCTGCGGGTGAATCGGGCAATGCCGATTCTGTCAGGAATGCAGTGCAGAAATTAAGGCCCATGACGCCTCCGCGATTGGCGAGGGCACGGATCATATCATCTGTCAGGTTGCGGCAGACGTTGCAGACAGCAGCGGCATTTGAGTGGCTTGCCGCGAACGGCTTATCCGTATACCTGAGGACGTCATAAAAAACACCGTCCGAGGCGTGGGACACATCAACAATTATGCCGAGACGCTGCATTTCACGCACAAGCTCTATGCCGAACGGCGTAAGGCCGCTCTCACAGCGGCGGTGAAACAGCGGGATTCCGTTTTCGCCCATGATCATGTTGGGATGCCCGATCGTGTTCGGATAATTCCATGTGAGGGTGATCATGCGCACGCCCTTATCATAGAAAAGCTGCAGATTGTCGAGATCGCCCTCCAGTATGTCTCCTTCCTCGAGCGTCAGCATGGCGCTCATTTTTCCGGCAGCCTGATTTGCGGCGATATCGCTGCAGCAAAAGGCGGGGAGGATGAGGTCTTTGTTTTTATCCAGTTCGCTGTAATAAAGATCAGCCATGGAGAGCGCCGTCTGTGCGGGATGCTCCGTATGAGCAAGGTCGAGGAACAGGGCAAAATTCTGCAGCAGATAATTTCCCCTGCGCATCTTTTCCAGATCGATCTGGAACTGCGGGGCATGCCGCAGGGA
>Ga0129309_1001460_pt1 | contig 11781 bp, 10 predicted proteins | sample L1105metagenome_FD_94439 | JGI IMG/M metagenome (GOLD analysis project Ga0129309, IMG submission 94439) | Ring-tailed lemur group fecal microbial communities from Wisconsin, USA - L1105 metagenome | ecosystem: Host-associated > Mammals > Digestive system > Large intestine > Fecal | place: USA...
ATCAATCCCGCGCGCATTTGCCTCTTTCCCCAGCGCATGGCCGCAGGCTTCAATCACCTCCGGATTCCACGTCGCCCCCAGAAACATTCCCGGCGGAAAACATCCTACTTCCCTGTCGCCCTTCATTTCCGCCTGTGCGTATTCTTTGCGCCTGCTCCATAATTCCGAATCGTTAAGCACTATTTCCAGTCCGCCCATACGCCCGGTGCATTCCTCATCGTCTACCGGATTTCCCTGCGCTTCTCTTTTTTTCGCGTATTCCTGATATACCTTATCCAGAAAAAACTGGTTCGTGTTAAACCCGGTTCCGCCATCCAGCCAGAGAAGCCTCGGAATCCCGTATTTCTTCATTTCCCTGCTATAGAAAGAGCTGCCCCCCGTAATGCAGGCAGCTTTTTCCGACACAGTCATTTCACTTATGATTTTCTCTATAGATGCAATATCTGTTAACTGTGTTGCCATAAATCGTTCTCCTTTAACGGCAGTTTTCGTATTCGGCGTTTGCTGCGGCAGCAACCGCCTTTTTTGCTTTTATCTGTTCCAGAACACCGGAATTTGCTGAAAAGCTTACTACCACAAACAGGAAGATACCTGTCAGGATACCGCGTATCTCCGAGCTGAAGCCGCAGGCGACAAGACCTGCGCTCAGCATGCGGATCGTCAGCGTTCCGATGATAACCGACGCGCTGAAATTGACATATTTCTGCAGGACCATCGCCACAAATACTCCCATAAACCCGTCAAATATCATCGACGCGGAAGCAAATCCGGTCACTGCGATCACCGACATGTTGGTGGACATATACACAATGCCCGCCACGCCCAGAAATACTCCGGAAATCAGAAACGATATAAACTTTACCCGGTCAATATCAACGCCCGCGCTCTCCGCTATTTTGATATTTGCACCGATGGCCCTCATATCCGCTCCCAGCGTGGTGCTGCTGTTGATGTAATAAAAAATGCAGAACATAACGGCAACAATGATATAGCACCACGGCGAGCTTCCCAGATAGCCGTCCAGCAGGCCGATCCTTCCGGTTGCATTCGGCACAAAAATATTCGGCAGCGCTTCAATGATCATAACCATGCCCAGTGACAGCACAAGGCAGGGAACTCTCAGCAGGCGGTATAAAACGCCGATCAGGGCTGACAGCAGCACGCCGGTCAGTATGGAAAACAGGCAGAGTCCGGGAACGCCCGTTCCGGTAAGCTCCGCAAAATATGCTCCAAAAATCGCACATGCATAGATTACTGCGCCGACCGCAAAATTCCACATATTCATCACCATACCGATGGCAAGAGTCATGCCGATCATCAGCGGAACTACCCCTGTCCGCAGCACGGACAATACGCTTGTCAGCGTAGCGAAGCGTCCTTTTGTGATGATCGAAAAGATTGCCCAGACCGCAGCCGGCAGCACCAGCGCTTTACACCAATTTAATATTTTCGTTTTTGCATTCATACTCTTTTCCTCAAATACAGGCTTTTTACGCCCGAGCTGTTTTTGGTTACTCTCCGAGATAAGCGCCTACACGCTCGGAAATAGCGTCAATATTCCAATTCTCGCTGCTCTGCCATGACTCAATCTGTGCTTCTCTTTCCTCAACGGACATACCCGGCGTCAGAATAGAATTGAAGCTCTTGATTTCCTCCGGAAGCACTCCGCCCGGAACATCGCCCTCTGTATATTTCATAGCCGCTTCATATTCTTCTTTTGTTGTGATTACAAACTGGTCATAAATCGGCACGATCCTCGGATCTTCCGCGTTCCACAGACGGTCTGCGCCTGACAGAGCGTTAAAGAGCTGCATATACATATCTACAATATAGGTTGCGCCGCCTGCGCATGTTGCCGTCAGAAGCCCCGCTTCAAGATAAGCGCCCACATCTCCGCTGGGCGGGTCGATCTGCACAAATTTAATCTGTCCGCTTAAGCCTGCTGCCTGAATAGCCGCAATGCCGTTATCGCCCGTACCGCTGCTGGCAATTCCGTCAATCTCCGTCCCGTAAGAAGCAAGGATATCAGAATATCCTGTAGCAAAATCACGTCCCCTGTAGGTTGCGACAACTTCCATGCCGTTGTCCTCAGCCGCTTTTTCCATTCCGGCAATCCGCTCGTCATTCAGGGTTTCTCCCTCGCTTCCGCCTACCAGCGCGATTTTCTTGCATCCCTGTTCCGCCAGAACTGTCGCGATATCATAGCCTGCTTTGAAGTTTCCTCCCTCTTCTCCGCCAAGATCGCCTACAAATCCGCAGTTATACTCGCTTCCGTCTACCGTCTTTGCAACCTCGTCGTTATAAGAGCGTGTCATGGCAACATGGTATACGCCGTTGTCCGCCATATACTCATACAGAGACGGAGAATTGCCAAGGATCAGAATAACGCCGTCGCAGCCGTTGGAAACCAGCGTCTCCACAGCCGTGCTGATCGCTTCGGAATCCCACGCTGTCATGTCATAATACTCCATTTCGCAGTTCGTCAATTCTGCACAATAATCAAGCGCATTATGGAAGCTCTGTGAAAGTGCGTCCGATGTCGGCAGATAATAGCAGCCGATCTTGTAGCCCCCGATATCTTCTGCTGCCGGCGCAGCTTCTTCAGCCTGTACGCTCACGCTGCCCGTCAGAGAAAGTGTCATCATGCCTGCGGTTAATAATGCTTTCATTCTTTTTTTCATCATCTTTTTCCTCTTTTCTTATTATTTTTTATAGGAAACGCCATAAATTTTTCTTATAGCGCTTCAATTTCTAATCAACAAGCTTTCCTTTGCTCTTTTCGTATGTCATGGCAATCACGATTACGAACAGCAATCCCTTAATTCCATAGCCAAGCGCCGTAGCCTGTCCCATCATGCCAAGCCCGTTCGTCAGGATCGTAACCATCAGCGCTCCGATAATCGGCGCCGAAAACCTTGCATTTGCCCCGCCGTGCAGAGGGAAGCCTCCCAGCACGATCGCCACCATGACGTTCAGGTTTGTGCTGCTGCCAATGTTCGGATCCACCTCGCCCGCTCTTGCCACTGTAAACAGCGCCGCGATCCCGATCGTGATACCCATCACAATATAAGCAAAGTATGTCGTCCGTTCCACACGGATACCGCTGATCTTAGACACGGTCGGACTTCCGCCGATACATTTCAGCGATTTTCCAAACGCCGTGTAATTATAAAGAACATAGCCGATAATAATCAGTCCCGCCAGCACCAAGATCTTTACGCCGGCAACGTTCAGCCACGGCGCTTTGCTGTAGGGAAAGACCACCTTGTGCTGCTTGCTGACTGCCGACACGATTCCGGAGCATATATTTGATACGCAGAGGGAAGCGATAAACGGATCAAGCTTCAAATAGTTTTTTGCCGTAGCCGTGATGCACATAAATCCTATGGATACTATGACAGATACCAGCAGGCACAGCACAAACGGAACATTCATGTTATACAGAACGGTCAGCACAAGCGCCGATACGCCCATCACCTGTCCAAGCGCCATATCCATTGCGCCGAGCGTGTACAGAAAGGTAGCTCCGACGATTACGATTACCATGGTGAAGCTCTGGTTCAGCAGAAGATTCAGATTTTTCACTTTCACAAATTTTCCTTTTGTCAATATGGAAAACAGGACGATCAGCACCACGATTCCTGCATAAGGAAGGAGCTGTGTGAGACGTTCCTTTCGCATTGCCTCGCGGTTCAGCTTCTGCTGTATGCTGTCTTCCGAAGCTGCCGCCGTATTTGTTTTTGATATTTCTGACATTCTCTCCGCCTCCTATACCATGTACTCGATTAACTGTGTGTCCGTAACGGATCTGTCTCTCATGACCTCCGCCGCAACAGCGCCGTCCTTCATAATAAGCATCCGGTCGCTCATTCCGATCAGCTCCGGCAATTCCTCCGAAATAAGGACGATCGCCTTACCTTCTTTTTTGAAGCGGTAAATCAGCTGATACATCGCCGCCTTTACGCCAATGTCGATTCCGCGGGTAGGACAGTCCAGAATATAAATTTCACTGCCCGCCGCCAGCCACTTGGAAAATGCCACCTTCTGTTTATTTCCGCCTGAAAGCTGGCTGCAGAACTGTTTTCCGGAAAGACATTTTGTCCTCATCGCCTTTATCTGCTCATCGGAACGTCTCTTTTCTTCAGCCGGGGAAATAAACATACCTTTTCCCATTTTTTTATACGACGCCATGACCGTGTTATTCTGGATACTCGCATTCAGGATGATCGATTCATTATCGCGGTCTTTTGATACATAGCCTATGTTTAAGCCAACCGCATCCTGTATATTTTCAATTTTCCTGTGTGCCGGGACATGTTCCACCTCGCCGGTAACTGTTTCGTCCAACCCGAAAAGCATCCTTCCCACCTCGTGCATCCCGCAGCCTGCCAGTCCGCCGAATCCGAGGATTTCCCCCTTGTGTACCTGAAAGCTGAGATTTTTTATGTAGCCGTTGGCAGAAGTAATATGCTTTACATCCAGCACGACTTCTTTGCCGCATGTACCGTCCCAGTCATCCCGGTAATAGCTTCCCTCAAGCTCGCGTCCTACCATCAAAGGCCGCATTTTTGCCGCCGTGATATCCTGCCCGGTAAGATGGCCTACCATTACGCCGTCACGTAAGCAGGTGATCTTATTGCAGACCTTTTCCAGTTCCTCAAGGTCATGCGAAATGAAGATTACTCCCTTCTTTTCTTCTCTCAGCTTATTGATCAGCCGGTATATCAGGGTTCTTCCTTTCTGCGCCAGCGCCGTAGTAGATTCGTCAATGATCAGTACTTCCGGTTTCAAATACATGGCGCGGGCAATCTCCACAATTTTTCTGTCTTCAAAATTCAGCTGCGCCAGCGGCATGGAGCCGTTGATGTCTTCCACCCCAATTTCTTTCAGTATTTTGTCCGCCTCCTGATGCATTTTCTTTACATCCAGACGTCCCCTTTTGCTGAAAGAAGCATAGTTTCCTATGAAAATATTGCCCGCCACATCGATGCTCGGCAGCGTCGCCGCCTCCTGTACAATCATAGCCACTCCGTTTTTCTGCGCCGTCACCATATTTCCCGGCTTGTACGGTCTGCCTCCGCGAAACAGCTCTCCGCTTGTCTGCGGCTGGACGCCTGCGAAAATTGAGGTCAGCGTTGATTTCCCGCTTCCGTTCTCGCCGATCAGCCCGCACACCTCTCCGCGCTTCAGCTCGAAATCCACATTGATCAGCGCCCGTGTCGCTCCAAAATTTTTACAGACCGACCTGCAGCTCATCAACACCTGCTCACTTGTGTCCATTTTTCTCACCCTTTCTTTTTATTATTTCCGGTTTTTAAATCCGGTTTTTCTCTAAATGCAATGATATCATCTAACCCGAACGCCTTTGTCAGAGTACGTACCGCCTCCGGGTGCGGCATGGGCGCCATGCCCGTACGCTCCCCGAATCTCATCACTTCCTCCGGCGCTTCGGCTGCCGTCTTCCATTCTCTGTCCTCTCCCTGAACAGGATTTCCGTAGTAAATGAAGTTTTTTAGATACGCCGCCATTGTTTCGGAGAGTCTGCGGTCCGTTTCCTGCCAGCGCACATCCGAGCAGTCCAGATTTCTGTAAAAAAACTCCAGCGCCGACGAATGGAATGCTCCGTATCCCACATCCGGTATCTTCCTGTCAAAATAATACAGCCACACCGGAGCGGTTCCGTATTCCGACTGAAGGCGCGCCCACACATATGTATGCTGCTCAAACATCCGGTCGCGCCGCTCATCAAACACCGCCTGCGGCATCTTCGCTCCCTCTTTTAAATAAACAGCCTTGATATCCCGCGCATGTTCTCCGTAGCGTTCCTCTATTTCCCGGCAAAACTCTTCCTTTTCCATACCGGGATCTGCAAAAATCAATCCCTCGTCCGAATTGCTTCCGACCATCAGCGACACATCATTCTGGCGTCTGCCGCAAAAGATACTGCGGTAATTTCCGTCAAGCACATATCCGTCGTATACCGGCCCCCATGCGCCGGGAATCCTGCAAAGCTCCCGCACATCCATAGCCCTCATCTGCTTTGCTGTGGTAATTCCCAGTTTTTCAAATTCCGCTCTGTTCACCTGCTCATGCCACGCAAGGGACGCCGTCCTGCCTCCGTCCAGACTTGTGCCTGTAAACAGGGCAGCGCTCTGTGCAAAGGCTCTGTGGAAGAGTCCTTTTGCCAACGGCGACTGGTATAAAACACTGACTGAGCCTCCGCCCGCCGACTCTCCCGCAATCGTTACGCAGTCCGGATTTCCGCCAAATGCAGCGATATTTTCCCGCACCCACTTAAGCGCCGCAATCTGATCGAGAAATCCGTAGTTGCCGGATACATGCCGTTCATTTTCCGCCGACAGCGCCGGGTGCGCCAGAAAACCGAAAATACCGATCCGATAGTTAAACGTGACAACCACCACGTCTTCATCGGAAAAATTGCGGCCGTTCAATACCGGTACATGGCCCGCTCCCGTCGTATATCCTCCACCGTGGATAATCACCAGCACCGGCAGCCTTTTCTTCTGCCGCAGCGCCTCCGTCCGCACCCATATGTTCAGGTACAGGCAGTCCTCGCTGAATCTGTCCTGTTCTGCCGGGAAATATTCCTGACCGTAGCACATCCAGCGTCCGGGGCCGACCGGAATCACCCGCTGCACCGCCGCCGGTCCGTATGCATCGCACCTGCGCACTCCCTCCCACGGTTCGGGCGGCTGCGGCGGCTTCCACCTCAGATTGTCCACAGGCGGTCTTGCGTAAGGAATTCCGGCAAACAGTACATGCTCTTCATCGCCGTCGTAAACCCCCTCTGCCATTCCATACTTCGTTTTAATCTGCATAATACCTTTCCTCAACCTCTGTTTCTTTTTCTTTCTGGCACCATTTTATATAAAATATCCGTTTCTATATATTGTTTTATTTACCTTTTTTGTATTTTATTGTCACAAAAATATATCATTGGAAATTATACGCACTAACTCAAAAAAGGTCCACCGGACCTTTTTCTCATATGCATGGCAACTCAAAAAAGGGCTGCCGGATCTTTTTCTCATATGCATGGCAGCGCAAAAACTCCTGTGTACATTTTCCATGCACACAGGAGTTTTTTTAAAATGCGGACGTCTTATGAAGCTTCCTGTACTTCGTAGGCGTCACCCCGGTCTTCTTTTTAAATATTTTACAGAAATAGCTTTGATCACAAAAGCACAGGTAACTTGCAATCTGCGCCGGGCTGTAATCTGAAAACTGCAGCATATGCCGCGCCGCCGTTATCCGCTCGTTCATTATATATTCCGTGACCGTCATATTTTCTTCCTCGCGGAATATTCTGGAAAGATAGCTTTTGTTCACTCCCACATATTCCACAAGCTCGTCAAACGTAAACGGCTTACTGATATGCCGTCCGATAAAATGCTTGCATTTCTCTACGTGAATATTCGAATCCGCGCTCTGCTGCGCCCTGCGGACCAATTTACAATAATGGATAAAACACGCCTGCCGGATATCGTTAAATTCCTGAATCGATTTTGCCTGCGACAGTTTCTGAAAGTAAAGCTCCCCCACATCATACGCCTCATACGGATTTACCCCGCCGTCTATCGCCGCCCTAATATACAGCGTCATCGTTCCTACTATCTTATATTCGGCATCTTTCCGTTCCGTACCCGCAAGCTTTCCGGATGTAAGATGCTCGGGAAGAAATATGATTTCTTTCAGGTTTGCCTCGTCATATTCTCCTTTGCGTATGCAGTCAAGCATCCTGTTTTCAAACTGATATGGAAAATGCTCTTTACTCTCTTCCTCTTTTCCAAGCCTCAGCTTTGTATATGCCGCTTCATTCTCCGTCTCAACTTTCTTCAGGCTGTTTTTTTCCGGGATAAGCTTTTTCGGGGGAATATATTCCTGCCTGCAGAGCATATGAAGAAGCGATACCACATTCGCCATGCCGCGAAACGTCCTGACCTTGATCTGATAATTTTTTTCGTCTGAAATATGATGCTTTTTCATATAGCGCATCAGATAATTAACCGGCAGTTTTTTCTTCGTCACCGGTCCCGCTATGATCAGTATGTCTTCCTCATAGCGCACGCCGCCATAAAAAACGCCGGGAAAATCCCTGTCTTCCTTCAAAAACGGCCGGCCCGCCCTTTGATCTGAAAATAGATCCGTCAGCTTCGGATCACAGATAAAGGGACAGCTCTCAAGCGGATCGCTCTCATAAATTTCCCTTGACATTGGAAATACCTGCTCATTTTCCCCGTTTTTCACATAAATCGGGCAGCCGCTGATCTGGCTCAGCAGTTCAAACTGATTCTCATAATCGTTCATTTTTTCTGTCCTCTGGTCTGCCGGTACCGGTACACGGATGCGCCAGTCAGCAGCGTCCTTTGAAGCCGCTAAGCTTCTACCTGATAAAGTTTGTATAAACCCCCGGCTCTTTTTCAGGCATACCATACTTTTCCTTACCAAGCGAAATACTCTTCATGAGGAATGACATATTTCTGGCAAGCACTCTCATCGTGCGCTTTCCTTCCTCGTCCTGTGATGCTTCGCCCTCCTCTCTTCCATGAATGCTGTTCCAATACTGACTGGATGCCACCGGCATTCCGCTGATGGTAAAGAATTTGTTCATTTCATCAAATGTAGCGGAACAGCCCCCGCGCCTTGCGCATACCACACTTGCGCCAACCTTCATCGTTTTGTCAAAACGGGTGCTGAAGAAAAGTCTATGTAAAAGAGCCATCAAAGTCGCATTTGCAGATGCATAATAAACCGGGCTTGCTATTACAAGACCATCCGCTTCTTCAAACTTAGGCGCAAGCTCATTTACGATGTCATGAAACACACATTTGCCGGTTTCCGCACATTTTCTACAGGCAATACATCCCCTGATATCCTTATTTCCAACTACAACGGTTTCATATTCAATGCCTTCTGCGGCAAATACATTTTCCATTTCTTTTAATGCAATCGCTGTATTTCCGTTTGGCCTTGGGCTGCCGTTTAATATCAACACTTTCATCTCTACCTTCTCCTTACATTCCAATCATTGCCGTAAAATCCGCCATCATCTCAGATATCTTAATCTGCTGGGGGCATACCTGCTCGCAGCTTCTGCATCCTATACAGTTCGCAGGACGTTTTTCAGGCTCCATACTTCCTACCACCATAGGTGCAATGAAGCCTCCGCCGGTAATCTTGTGCTCATTATAGAGCGCTATCAGTTCCGGGATAGGCAGTTTCTCAGGACAGTGTGTGGTACAGTAATGACATGCTGTACATGGCAGTCCGCCCTTCCTGGTTTCCTCGTCTGCGATCTCAATGAGCTTATCAGATTCCGCTTTGCTGAGCGGCTTATCTTCTGCAAAGGTTTCCATGTTTGCTTTAAGCTGATCCATATTTGACATACCGGAGAGCACCATTGTTACCTGAGGAAGACTCTGCAAAAATCTGAATGCCCATGCAGGGATCGTCTCATCAGGGCGCATTTCCTTTAATACCTTTTCCTTCATCTCAGACGCTTTTGCCAGCTTTCCGCCGCGAAGAGGCTCCATGACCCATACCGGGATCCCATGCTCCTTCAACAGGTTATACTTAGCCTCTGCTTCCTGAAAATGCCAGTCCATATAATTAAGCTGGATCTGGCAAAATTCCATATGCTCGCCATATGCAGCAAGGAATCTCTTAATCACTTCCACGCTGCCGTGAGCCGAGAAGCCCAGATGCCTGATGCGGCCATTCTTTTTCTGTTCCATAAGATAATCAAAGATCCCAAACTTCGGATCAAGATAATCATCAATATTGCCCTCATACACGTTATGGAATAAGTAAAAATCAAAGTACTCTGTCTGGCACTTTTTCAACTGCTCTTCAAAGATTTCCTTCACCCTGGGCATGTTGGAATTATCATAGCCGGGGAACTTGGTTGCAAGGCAATAGCTCTCCCTTGGATACTTTGACAGGAATTTCCCTGCAGTAAGCTCTGAATTTCCATTGTGATAGCCCCATGCCGTATCAAAGTAATTTATACCGTTCTTATATGCATAATCAATCATTTCTGCTGATGCGGCTTCATCTACTCTTGTATCGTCTCCGTCAATTACAGGAAGGCGCATCATGCCAAGACCTAATCCGGATAACTTCATATCCTGAAACTGTCTGTAAATCATCTCTTTTTCCTCCATTCACCTATTGCTTCATTTTTTCATCATCCCAGTTGAGAACTCCCGTTTGTATCGCCTCTTCATATTTTGCGATTTTATAATTAAGGCGTTTCAGCTCTTCATCATATTTTTTCTTAACCGCTTCGACCTCTGCTTTTGCTGCCTTTAACAGCTTGCATCTGTCTTCAAAGGTATCATCGCCCATCTGGAAAAGGCGCACATACTCAACAATCATTTCTACAGGAACACCCGCGCTTCTCATGCAAATGGCATTTTCAACCCATTTGATATCCTCTTCTTTATAATTACGAATACCGCCTGCTGTTCTCGTCACCTCCGGGATAACACCAACCCGCTCATAATATCTGAGCGTATCCGGTGTAATATCATATTTTTCACACACTTCCTTAATTGTCATTACTTAAGTCCCCCGTCTTTATATTGACAACTATATGATACAACCTGGAGTCAACTCCAAGTCAAGCTTTTTTTCGGCGTTTAGATATAAACAGATAGAGCAAAAACCAGACGACGCAATGAATCGCGAGGATAACAACATCTTTGCCCGCAATAGCCGTGCCTCCGTTTGCCAGATCCATGATTCCTTCAAAGGTGGCGCTGGATGGGACCAGATAGCAGATGTATGTGAGGATCTTACTTCCGGTCCCCGCCAGATAGTACAGGATCGGAACTGCCATAAATACGATCATCACAAGTTTGATATAAACGATGCCGACCATTATCCCATCTGAAAACCGGCCAACAAACAGACCGGTCAGTGCCGACACAAAAGCCGACAATACGATCAGCATCAGCATAACCGCCGCCCCGGCCGGAGGCAGCCTGAAACAGATCGCCGCTGTAATAATTGCGGACAAACAGCCAAATACAAAGCCGATAAAAATTTTCTGAGTTACATACTGTCCAAAAGTCACAGGCAATATCTCATTGATAAGCGCAACGCCATCTTCCTTTTCAGAAATGATGTTCATTGCGTTAAAGGTGCAGCCCATGAACATGGCAACGATCAGCGTGATGGCAGTAAAAATATTCTGATAGCTGGCCAGTATGTCAGGCCGCTCCAAAATCTGTACACTGGTCTGTGCCGCGGCTTCGCGCTGCCGATAGAGCGCCGGGAGTGTCCCCGCCGTCTGCTGCCACATTGCCAACTCGTCGCCGGATATAACCGTCTTCATGCTGTTTCCGTCCATTTCCACGCCGATCATATTTGTAGAGGGTTCATTGATCGCCGCAATCAGTTCATCCCTTGTCTGACAGACTGTAACCGAACCGTATCGCTCCAGCCAGCCTTTTGTTTCCAACGTAACATTGTGATCGACCACACCAAATTGAAACTCTCCCAAAGAAGAAAGGTCAATGGAACCGGCAAAATTGAGTGCCAGTGCAACCACGACGGGCAGTAAAAATGACATGATACAAAACTTATCTTTTGTGACGCTTTTCAACTGATAAAGCAGTCCTTTCATTCGTCAGCCCTCCTTTCCCATTTCTTTGCAAAACGCCATTTTCACCACTCCAAAGAGCAAAATGATCACACACGCCATGCAGATATAATAAACAGGGCTTGTGACGGGCCTGCTGAAAAATGCGTTTTTCA
>Ga0129309_1001464_pt1 | contig 11765 bp, 10 predicted proteins | sample L1105metagenome_FD_94439 | JGI IMG/M metagenome (GOLD analysis project Ga0129309, IMG submission 94439) | Ring-tailed lemur group fecal microbial communities from Wisconsin, USA - L1105 metagenome | ecosystem: Host-associated > Mammals > Digestive system > Large intestine > Fecal | place: USA...
ATTGTTTAAACTCTGAATGTCAGGAAAAGTTGTTTTTATATATGGATCAAGGTATTTATCATTTAGTTGGTGATAATGATAAGTGGTATAAGTCAAAATGCCGTATTATCTTTGCGACAACGGAAGATCCAGAAGTGGCTTTACTTAAAACTTTATGTCGAAGAATACCTGTTATTTTAACGATTCCTTCTTTAAGCCAAAGAGGTGTCAATGAAAAGCTGCAACTTATATATCATCTTTATAAAAAAGAAGAAAAGAGAATTGATAAAGAAATATATTTATCTGCAAATGTATATCAAATTTTATTAAATCATGAGTTTGTAGGTAATATTGGGGAATTGAGTAATGTTATACAGGCAAGTTGTGTCAGTGCATTATTTAATAATCATGGTGATAAACTGGAAATACGAGTTTACGATTTACCAGAAAACGTTGTTAAAAGTTTAGATGTGAATCATATCGTTATGCAAAATCATCAGATTATACCATTAGAAGCAATCATGCCATTTACCAAGAAAACACATATTATTGAGTTATATGAAAAATTAATAAGTTTTATTGGTCATGAAAATTATTATAATGAAGCAAGAAAAGAGTTAGATGAGTATTTTGAAAAAATCATTTTTAACAAAAAAGATATTAGTCAAAAAAAATATTTATTAGATACTGTTAATAAAGTATTTGATATTGCTACAGCACATTATGGTTTTCATATTTCACATAATGAATTGGTAGCGATATGTTCATATTTATTAGAATATAACAATAATGTTCATCATATTGTAAATTGGACTATCAAACAGGAAAACGAAATCGAACAATTACATCAATTTTTAAAAATGAAATATCATCAAGAATACATTATTTCATCAGAAATATATGAATATTTGAAAGATAATATCAATAATAGTTTTGATTCACTTGTACAATGTGTTATTATGATCTGCATTGCTAAATATACTAAGCATGATGCCAATGATTTAACGATGGCAATTGTTTTAGCACATGGATATTCGACAGCAAGTTCAATTGCTGATTCAGCTAATAAATTATTAGATAATTATATATTTGATGCTATTGATATGCCTTTAGAAATAGACAGCATACAAATTGTTAAAAAAATCAATGAATTTTTATCATATTTAGGTGAAGTAAGAAGGTTATATCTATTGGTGGATATGGGTTCTTTAGAAGAAATATATCAAGGTATTGAATATAAGAATTTAGATATTGCTCTTATTAATAACGTTAATACAAAACTTGCCTTAACCATAGGACATGGTATTTTACAAAAGAAAGAAATGACAGAAATATTTGATAATATAAAAAAAGAAGACCAATATAATATTCACATAGAACTTAATCATAAAAAAGAACCTATTATTTTGTGTAGCTGTGCTAGCGGAATGGGAACTGCTAATAAATTAAAAGATATTATTTTGGATTCTCTACCTACAGGAGTCATGCTAAAAGTCTTAACATATGACTATGCTTCGCTTATCAAACATCAAATGAGTGATGATACATTATCTTCATATAAAATAATTTGTATTTTAGGAACTTTAAATCCACATATTAAAGATATACCATTCATTGCTATTGAGGATTTGATATTAAATGATAGTCATAATATTATTAAAAGAGTATTTAAAAATTATTTATCTTATGAACAAATGGATATATTTGAAAAGAATGTTTTAAAAAATTTTTCGTTATCAAATGTTATGAATAACTTAACAATTCTTAATCCAAATAAATTATTAGAACACGTATCTAAAGGAATTGAAGAATTGCAAACTATTTTACATAAAAAATTTAAAAATCAGACTTGTTTTGGTTTGTATGTTCATATTTGCTGTTTGGTTGAAAGGTTGGTAACAAGGCAGGCAATTACGTCTTTCGCAGATATAGATTTTGAAAAAAATAATCAAAATTTTATCCATGCTTTAAAAACAGCAATGAAAGATGTAGAAAAATTTTATAATGTAGAAATTCCTGTAGAAGAAATAGAATATATTTATGAATATGTTAAAAATGATGAATAAATTTTATTGTTGAAGAACTATTGACAAAAAGTCTTAGTTCTTTTTTTATGAATAAAATAAGTCATATTTATTATTTTGTACTTTTAATTTTAACTTTTAAGAAAAATGTAAAAGATAATAAAATATCATGCAAAGAATAGAAACTGATTAGCTTTGATGTAGGCTCTTGGGCGAAAAACTTTTTATGAAATAGAAATAATAGTATGCCAATTTTGGCATATTTTTTGCTTGATAATAAGTGTCCAAAAGAAATAAAATTTTTCAAATGAATATCAAGTTTGGCACAGTTCTTGCTAGATAATAAGTGAAGGGAGTGATACATATGGCAAAAATTATTTTAGCATCACATGGAGAACTTTCAAAAGGAATGTTAAATTCTGTGACTATGATTGTTGGTGATTTAGCAAATGGTATTGAAACATATAGCCTATATCCCGGGGAAAATCCTAATGATTATGCACAAATATTAAAGGAAAGAGTTCAAAATGATCATGATCACTACATTATTGTATGTGATATTAAAGGAGGAAGTGTCTACAACGCATTAGTGCAGACGTGTATATATGACAATGTAGATGTTCTTTCAGGAATGAACATGAATTTGGTATTAGAACTTGTTTTAACTAATAGTTCCGGAAATTTAGATTTGAATCAAGTTATGAATAATGCAAAAAATGGCATCACCCTAAAAAATAAAGTGTCATTAAATCAAGATATTGAAGAAGAAGAATTTTAAGGAGAAAAATTATGATAAAAAATTTAAGAGTAGATCATCGTTTATTACATGGACAAGTTGCATTTTCTTGGACAAGTGCACTAGGAGCAGACTGTATTTTGATTGCCTGTGATGATGTGATGAAAGATGATATTAGGAAAATGTCTATTAAAATGGCAAAACCACAAGGTATCAAACTTGTTATTAAAACAGTTGATGATGGTATTAAAGCTATTAATAGCGGTGTAACAGATAAATATAAATTATTTGTTGTTGTTGAAAGTATTGAAGATGCGTATCGTTTTGTTAAAAAAACATCTATTAACAGTGTGACTTTAGGTGGAACAAAAGCAAAAGAAAATACAAGAAATATTTCTAAAGCAGTTAATATAACTGTCAAAGAAGAAGAATTGTTAAAAGAATTAATAGAAGATGGTACAGAAGTAGAAATTAGAATGGTACCTAATGATACAAAAGTATTAGTACAAAAAGTACTTTAGGAGGAGGAAACATATATGCTACAAGCAATATTATTAGGATTAATTTCAATGCTTGGGAATGCTGAATATTTACTTGGGACAAGTTGTTTGTCAAGACCGTTAGTTATGGGAGCGTTAACAGGTATTGTTATGGGAGATATTCCCACAGGAGTTGTTTTAGGAGCAACATTGGAATTAGCGTTTATGGGAGCATTTTCAATTGGTGCATCAATTCCACCAGAAATGATTTCAGGAACAGTTTTGGGAACAGCGTTTGCTATTAGTACAGGATCTGGAGCTGAAACAGCTTTAACATTAGCGATTCCTATTGCTTCATTGGTTTTAGTTTTTAAAAACTTAGGCATGGTATTTATTTTACCAGCATTTGTACATAAAGCAGATGATTATGCTGAAAAGGGAGATTTAAAAGGTGTATCAAGAATGCATTATTTAGGTGGATTCTTTGGAGTTAACTTAATTATTGGTGTTGTCGTTGCTATTTCATTTTATGTGGGATCACCAGCAGTACAGGCATTATTGGCAGTTATTCCTGAATGGGTACAAAATGGTCTACAAATCGCTATGGGCTTATTGCCAGCTATTGGTTTTGGTTTATTAATGCAAATGATTATAAACAAAGAAGTAGCACCATTCTTTATGCTGGGATATGCTTTATCTGTTTACTTAAACATTCCAGTTACAGGTATTGCAATTTTTGGATGCATTATAGCAATTGTTTTAGCACAATTAAAAGGTCAGCCACAAATGGCATATGCAGGAAGTGAGGTAGATGAAGATGACGACTTCTAATCAAATAACTAAAAAAGATTTAAATAAAGTATTTTGGCGTTCTTTTGGCTTGGAATGGAGCTGGAATTATGAAAGACAAATGAATATGTCATTTGCTCATGCTTTAATTCCAATTATTGAAAAATTATATCCATTAAAAACTGATAGAGCGGTGGCTTTAAAAAGACATTTAGAATTTTTTAATACAACACCGCATTTAGCAACTTTAATCTTAGGTATTACTGCATCAATGGAAGAAAGTAATGCGAACAATCTAGATTTTGATACAGAAAGTATTAATAATATTAAAATTTCATTGATGGGACCTCTTGCTGGAATTGGTGATTCATTTATTTGGGGTACATTAAGAATTATTGCTACAGGAATTGGAATTTCGCTTGCCAATCAAGGAAATATTTTAGGACCGATTTTATTCTTACTTATCTTTAATATACCAGCCCAAGGATTAAGATATTATTTTATGCACGCTGGATATAAATTAGGGTCTTCATTTTTAACAAAAATACAAGAAAGCGGTTTGATGTCACAGATTACTTATGCTGCTTCAGTATTAGGTTTAGCGGTTATTGGTGGTATGACAGCAGAAAACGTTGCTGTAAATATACCGTTTGCAATAGGAAGCGGTGAGGCTGCTACAACAATTGGGGATATTTGTAATAATATTATGCCGGGATTATTACCATTATTATTTACATTCTTTGTTTACTATTTATTGAAAAAGAAAAATATGAAAACAACAACTTTATTATTAATGTGTGCAGTCATTGGACTTGCAGGAGCATTCTTTGGAATTTTAGGTTAAGGAGTATAGAAAATGATTAAATTTAATGAACAAGAAAAAATCGATAGTGTAAATGGAGCATTAGCTTTAAGGAATCAAATCAATGAAATTGTAGATGAGTTATCAAAAGATTATAAAAATATTTGCTGGTTAGGTATTGGAGGAACATGGGCAAGCAGTATGCAAGCGTGTGTTCATATGAAAGAATACAGTAATATTGAAGTATTTGTAGAAAATGCTGCTGAATATTTAACAACTGGAAATAAACGTGTTGGAAAAGGAACGATTGTTGTGGTTTCTTCAGTAACAGGAAGTACTATTGAAATGGTACAAGCTGTAAAAAAAGTTCAAGAAGCAGGAGCAAAAGTTTTAGGGTTTATTGATGTTGATACAACAGAACTAGCTAAAATGGTAGATTATGAAATTGCTTATACAGCTAATGAACAATTAAAATTCTTTATGGTAGCAGATAGATTTATGTATAATGCGGGAGAAATTGATTGGTATGATCGTTTGTATCAGGAATTAGATGAAAACTTAGCACAGGTTTTAGTGGATGTGGAAAAAGAAAGTGATGAATTTGCTTTAGAATATGCTAAAAAACATCATGATGATGATTTACATTATTTTGTTGGTGCAGGTAATCAATGGGGTGCAACATATTCTTATGCTATGTGTTATTGGGAAGAACAACATTGGATCAAAACAAAATCTATTACAGCACCAGAATTTTTCCATGGAATGTTAGAAGTTGTTGAAAGAGATACACCTGTAACGATTTATGTTGGGGAAGATGCTCAACGTTCTTTATCAAAAAGAGTTGTAGATTTTATTCCTAGAATTTGTTCTAACTATACAGTTATTGACACGGCTGATTATAAGTTACATGGAATTAGTCAAGAATTTAGAGGAATGATTTCTCATTTGGTTATGCACGCTGTAAATAATCGTATTGATATTCATATTGAAAATATTAATTGTCATCCAATGGAAATCCGTAGATATTATCGTCGCTTAGGTTATTAATATGAAAATGATAAATAAATTGACTATGATGGATTATATTGAAGAAACACCTTGTGTTCTTCAATATAATATTCAAAATAGAGAAGAATTATTAAAACCATTATTTGATTATATTCAAGGTAAGACAATTACACAACTAGTCCTTATAGCATCTGGTTCTAGTTATAATGCCTGTCATATTGCAAGAGCATTTTTATTAAAATGTTTAGAAATACCTGTTCGTATTTTAACTCCCTATACGTTTACATATTATGAAAATGATTTTGGTGAAAATGATCTTATTGCAGTGATTAGTCAAAGTGGTTTATCGACAAATGCTATTGAAGCTTTAAAAAAAGCAAAAAATTTAAACTATCAGACAATATGTTTAACAGGAAATAAAAATAGTGATGTAAAGGATTATGCGGATTTTACATTAGAATATGGTGTGGGTGAAGAACTTGTAGGATATGTGACAAAAGGTGTTAGTACACTTGCTATATATTTATGTCTGTTTGCTATTAAGTTTGCAGGTAAAGAAAAGTATATTCCAGAATTAGAAAAAACAGTTCAACTTAATCAAGAAATGATTGAAAAAAGTAAAAAATTTATACAAAGACACTTCAAATCATTTTCATCTATGCATCAATGTTATGTATGTGGAGCAGGAGCTAATTATGGAACGGCTTTAGAAGGAGCCTTAAAGATAGGTGAAACTATTCATATTCCAAGTAACTGTTATGAAATAGAGGAATATATTCATGGACCAAATTTGCAATTAACACCTAGTTATACTGTTATTTTCTTTGATGGAAATGATAAAGCAAGTCAACGTGTTCAACAAGTATATCTCGCAACTAGACAAGTTACAGAACATTGTTTTATGATAAGCAATAATTATCAAGATGATCATGTTCTTTCGTTGAGTGATCAAGTTATGGAAGAATTATCAGCTTTAGTCTATTTGCCATTTGTACAAATTTTAGCATATGAAATATCAAGTTCATTAAAGAGTGTTTATCAACATCCTTTACTTAAAGAGTTTAAGAAAATAGCATCTGCTAAAACGGAAAACTTTATTAATTATGATGAAGATGACTAAAAAAGATACGATTATATTTGACATGGATGGTGTTATATTTGATAGTGAAGCTACCTATATACAAGAATTAATAGATTTCTTTAAAATATACGATATTCATTTAACTATTGATGATTGTAAAAAAGTAATAGGTGTTGATAGTCGTTTGTTTAATGATATTGTTTATAGCTGGTGGGATAATAGAACATCAAAAGATGAATTTATCAATATATTAGATGATTATTATCGTTCTATTGATAGAGATTATAAAGCTATTTTAAATCCTCATGTTATGACTTTATTAAAATATTTAAAAGCAAATCATTATAAAATAGCACTTGCTTCATCATCGAGTGAACAATTAATTTATAAGGCATTAAAAACATCAAAAATTATTGATTACTTTGACTTGATAATAAGTGGAAATGCTTTTCAAGAAAGTAAGCCAAATCCAGAAATATATTTATATACTATAAAAAAATTGCAAGCTTTAAAAGAAAAAACACTTATTATAGAAGATTCTACTTTAGGGATACAAGCGGCAATTAATGCAAAGATTGATGTCATTGCATTAAAAGATAATAAATTTGATATGGATCAAAGTCATGCACAGGCACTTATTGATGATTTGTTAGAGGTAAAAAAATATTTATAAAGTCTATGTTTATACATAGACTTTTTGATATATTATATATAAAAGAAAAGAGGGATAAGATGAAATGTGTAATATTTGATATGGATGGTCTTATGTTTGATACAGAGCGTATTAATGGTGATTGTTTAAAATTAGCAGCAAAAGAATTTGGATATACTGTAACAGATGAAATAAGATTAAAGTTATTAGGAAGAAATAAGATAGATTGTCAAAATATATTAATAGAACATTTAGGTAAAGATTATCCAATTGCTAGAGTGAGTGAGCTATCAGCACAGATAAGAAAAGATTATATTGAAGAAAATGGTTTACCTATTAAAGAAGGTCTTATTGAATTATTACAATATTTAAAAGAAAAGCATATATTGGTTACAGTGGCATCTTCTTCACAATATCAAATAATCGAACATTATTTGAAGTTAACCAATATATATGATTATATAGATTATATTATAAGTGGAGATAAGGTAACAAATAGTAAACCTGATCCAGAAATATTTTTAAAGGTGATTGAACATTTTCATTTAAATACAAAAGACGCTCTTGTTTTAGAGGATTCTGAAAGTGGGATTTTAGCAGCACATCATGGGCATATTCCTGTTATATGTATACCTGATTTGATCTATCCAAAAAAGAAGTATCAAGATATGACACTAGTAATATTAAAGAACTTAAAAGAAGTGATAACTTATTTAAAAAGCGAATGTTATTAAACACTCGCTATTTTTGTTTAGGTAATGTAGGTTGATATGTTCCATCGTCACGTCTATTAAATTCAGCTTGAATGTTTTTTAAAATTTCTGGTTTAGTCAAAAGATCATAAGCACTGCCAGCTAAAATCTCTGCTGCATATAAAGCCCCTTTTTCACCAATAGTTGATCCTGCACAAGCTGTTGCCTGCCAAGTATGAGGAGCAATACCAATAGGCCAGCATACAGTATTAAATAAACCGGTAGGCATTATATAACTAACATCTCCAGAATCAGATGAAGCACAAACAGGATTTTCTTTCCAACTGTTTCTGTCAGCAACATTTGTAAAAAGAACGTGATTTTGTTGATAGGATGCTTGAGTATGTTTTAAAATGTTTTTATCTATTGTATTTTGTATGTCTCTAGCAAATTCTTGTTCTGCTTTTGTATATTGCGGGCATTGAGCTTCTAATAAATTTTGATAAAACAAATCAGCAAAAGCATGATTTTCTTTTAATTCACAAGTTCCATAACCTTGTTCAATGAAAACAATCGTTTCACTCATCATCGCTGCTCCTTTAGCGACTAGTTCTACACGTCTAGCGACTTCTTTAACATCTTCCATTTTAGGAGCACGTATAATGTACCATGCACTTGCTTTATCAGGTACGATATTTGGAGAAAAATGACCGCTATCTGTTGTATAATGGATTCTTACTTTATCTATAACGTGTTCTCTTAAATAATTGCAACCAACACTCATTAATTCTACAGCATCTAAAGCACTTCTTCCTCTTTCTGGAGCAAAACCAGCATGAGAAGTTTTTCCAGAAAAATAAAATTTCATTGAAGTATTGGCTAAATAGGCTTGATCATGAACCATGTTAATATCACTAGGATGCCATGATAAAGCGACATCACAATTATCAAACATATGATGTGCAATCATCTCAACCTTGCCTTTTAAAAGTTCTTCTGCTGGACATCCATAAAAACGAATCGTTCCTTTCATATGGCATTTTTCTAAATAGTTTTTAATAGCTATAGCAGCAATCAAAGCTGCCCCACCTAATAAATTATGTCCACAACCATGACCTGCACCATTTTCTTCAATAGGATTTTTAGAAGTACATACTTTTTGTGACAAACCGGGAAGTGCATCATATTCACCTAATATGGCAATTACTGGTTTACCAGAACCATATTCACCATAAAATGCAAAGCTGTTTTCTTGATCTTCTTTGATAGTAAAACCTTGTTGAATAAGTTCGTTTTTATAGTATTGGGATGCTTGCTTTTCACTGTCGCTTACTTCTGGATGATGCCAAATGTATTGACAAGTTTTTTTAAGTAAGGGTTCTAAATTTTGAATACTTAAATATATATCTTTTTTATTCATGATTATGCTCCCATCTTATAAATATTTATTATAAGTATAACAGATATTGCATTTAAAAAAAATAAATGAAAGATATTTCATTTTATGAAAAATAAAGCAAAAAATAGAAAATGATTTTATAATAAAGACAAAGAAATATACAAGGAGAAAACAAATGAAAGATTATACATTTCCAAAAGGATTTTTGTGGGGTGGAGCTTCTGCCGACAGTCAATATGAAGGTGGCTTTGGTTTAGATGACAGAGGACTTGCTTCAACTGATTATGTAACAGATGGCTCACATACACGTGCAAGACAAGTGACTTACAAAATGCCAGATGGCACTATCGGATCATGTGATTTTAAAGGAGAAATGCCAGATGGAGCAGTTGGTTATTTAGACCCAAATCAATATTATCCAGCACATCAGGCAGTTGATTTTTATCATCATTATAAAGAAGATATTGCATTGATGGCAAAAATGGGCTTTAATGTTTATCGTTTTTCTATTTGCTGGACAAGGATTTTTCCAACGGGATTAGAAGAAAAACCGAATGAAAAAGGATTAAAATTTTATGAAGATGTTATTGATGAATTAAGAAAGTATAATATAGAACCATTAGTGACAATTTGTCATGATCAAATACCTGCTTATTTAGCTGATCACTTTGATGGATGGTCATCGCGAATTACAATAGATGCCTATTTAAAACTATGCAAAGCTTGTTTTGAAAGATATGGCTCAAAAGTCAAATACTGGTTAACATTTAATGAGTTGAATGTTTGTAAAGGCTATGCTCAAATTGGTATACATAGTACACAGCCACAACAGCACTATCAGGCAATGCATCATATTTTTGTAGCAAGCAGTTATGCTGTTAAAATGGCACATGAAATGATGAAAGATTGTATGGTTGGAAATATGTATGCGATGTCAGCGTTATATCCTTTAACTTGTAAGCCTGATGATATGTTAGCACAAGTGAAAGTAAGAAGATTAACGTATTATTATAGTGATGTAATGTTAAAGGGAAAATATCCAAATTGGGCAAAAAAGATGTTAGCACAAATGAATGTTACTTTAAAAATGGAAAAAGATGATGAACAAATATTGAAAGATTATCCATTAGACTTCTGTGGTTTTTCATATTATCGATCAACAACTGTGAATAAAGATAGCAAAATTTCACCAATAGGATTATGTATGGATACCAATCCTTATTTAGAAGCAACACCATGGGGTTGGCCTTTAGATCCTAAAGGACTTAGATATGTATTAAACGAATTATATGATAGGTATAATAAACCAGTTATGATAGTAGAAAATGGTTTAGGTGAAATTGATACTTTTGAAAATGATACTGTTATTGATGATTATCGTATTGATTATTTAAAAGAACATTTTAAAAATATGTATGATGCAATTTACGAAGATGGTGTTGATTTAATTGGCTATACAATGTGGGCACCTATTGATCTTGTTTCTATGTCTACTGGAGAAATGAAGAAACGTTATGGTTTTGTTTATGTAGATATGGATGATAAAGGAAATGGAAGTAAAAAACGTTATAAAAAGAAATCTTTTGATTGGATTTCTAAAATATATAAATCAAATGGAAAAGCACTAAAGGAGGAATAAAAAATGAGTTTTCCAAAGAATTTTTTATGGGGTGGAGCTGTAGCTGCCAACCAATGTGAAGGGGAATGGTTAACAGATGGTAAACAACCAAATGTTACCGACATTATGATTGGGATTGGATCAAAATATCCTGACATCAAATGGAATGAAGAAACAAAGAAGTATGAAATGGCTTTACAAAAAGACAAGGCTTATTTAAGTCATGATGGTATTGATTTTTATCATCGCTACAAAGAAGATTTAACTTTAATGAAAGGTATGGGTTTTAATTGTTTTAGAACATCTATTGCTTGGGGAAGAATTTTCCCTAACGGTGATGAAACTGAACCAAATGAAGCAGGTTTAAAATTCTATGATAACTTGATTGATACGATGTTAGAATTAGGTATGGAACCTGTTATTACAATGTCACATTATGAAACACCATTACATTTATTAACAGAATATGGTGGATGGGCTAATCCAAAATTAATTGAATTTTGGAA
>Ga0129309_1001465_pt1 | contig 11763 bp, 6 predicted proteins | sample L1105metagenome_FD_94439 | JGI IMG/M metagenome (GOLD analysis project Ga0129309, IMG submission 94439) | Ring-tailed lemur group fecal microbial communities from Wisconsin, USA - L1105 metagenome | ecosystem: Host-associated > Mammals > Digestive system > Large intestine > Fecal | place: USA...
CGCGCGTTGAACGCCCACAAAGCATTGCGCGCCGCACCCATCAGCATGGGCCGGGGTGAGATTCCCGTGGAGCTGTGCCAGCAGCCGTCCGTATTTGCCTATTTTGTTACATACAACGGTTTTGTATTTGAAAGGGTGAATATTATGCAAAACGAAAAAACAAATGCACCTCAGATGGTGCGTGAATATAAAATTGGGAATACAACCTATGTTGTAAAATCCCATTCCAGACTAGACGCCACGGAGGATGCCGTTTCCAAAGTGAAGCGCCTAATCCGAAATGACCTCCGAAAAAAATCTGCAAATCAGTAAAAGGCAGCAGACAGTTCCCGGGCAGCGCGGTATAATAATTGTAGGAAACGCATTGTCTGTTTGACTGTCGGATAAGGAGGTAAAAATGTTACAGTCAAACACCCGCCCTGCCGCAAACAGTTTTCCTTTTGCAGTTTTGACTCAGGATGAGATTACTGCTCTTTATTGCAGGTTATCCCAGGATGATAAACAGGAGGGCGACAGCAACAGTATTATAAATCAGAAGAAAATCCTCAAAAAGTACGCAATGGACAGAGGATATACCAACATCCAGTTCTATATTGATGATGGTATTTCAGGAACTACGTTCAACCGAGCAGGTTTCCAGAGCATGATTGCAGATGTGGAGGCAGGTAAGGTAAAACGGATCATTGTCAAGGATATGTCTCGTCTGGGGCGTGACTACTTACAGGTTGGGATGTATACAGAAATTTTTTTCCCTGAGCATGACGTCCATTTTATCGCAGTCAATGACGGGGTGGACAGCAACCAGGAGGATAACGAGTTTACACCGTTCCGCAATATCATCAATGAGTGGTACGCAAAGGATACCAGCAAAAAAATCCGGGCTGTGAAACGTGCAAAAGGGATGGCTGGCGAGCATATTGGTTCACATCCACCCTATGGGTACATGAAGAACCCGGAGAACAAGAAAGAATGGATTGTGGACGAAGAAGCTGCCGAAGTGGTGCGAGAAATCTTCCGCCTGTGTGTCGGGGGATACGGACCAACGCAGATCGCTCATATCCTGACAGAAAGAAAAATCCTTTGTCCTACCTACTACGCACTGGAGAAAGGCGGAAAGCCGCGGACTGTGCTTCCTTCCGACAAATTTGCCTGGAATGCTCCAGTGGTCGCAATGATACTGGACAGATCGGATTATCTGGGGCACACGGTAAACTTTAAGACACACAACAAGTCTTATAAGTGCCATAAGAAAATCAAGCATACGCCCGATCAGTGGAAGGTCTTTGAAGATACCCATGAGGCAATCATTGACAGGGAAACCTTTGAGATCGTCCAGAAAATCCGGGCAGGCAAACGGCGTCCTACCAGAATGGGTGAAATGCCGATGTTCTCCGGACTGCTCTACTGTGCAGATTGTGGACGCAAGCTGTCTTTTCACCGTAAAGCTGATGAACCTGTTGAAAAGCACCATTATCTTTGTGAAAACTATCGGAGCAACACATCCACTTGTACCATGCACTATATCCGCCATGTAGTGGTGGAAAGGATTGTCCTTGAAAATCTGAAAGAGGTTATTCAGTATGTTTCCAACTATGAGGATGACTTTGTGAAGATGGTAATGGATGCCGACGTCAGACAGAGGAACCGTGAACTATCGCAGAAGAAAAAACGTCTGGCGGAGCTTCAGAAGCGAATTGGGGAACTGGATACCATTTTCCAGCGTATCTATGAGGACAACATCATTGGCAAACTTTCTGACGAGCGATTTATGAAAATGTCAAAGGGCTACGAGGATGAACAGCATACCTTACAGGCCGAGGCGGATGAAATTCAGAATGAGCTTCAGCAGGAAGAAAAGAAAAGTGTCGATGTGAAACGCTTTCTTGCCATTGTAAAAAAGTACACAGACCTGACCGAACTGACCCCCGAAATCCTCCGGGAATTTGTTGACAGAATTATCGTCCATGCTCCCGATAAAAGCAGCGGCAGGCGGTTGCAGGAAATTGAGATTATCTATAACCATATCGGAGTATTTGACCGATCGAAGGTCACTCTCTGGAAAGGAAATGCGGTATAGCACATTCAATGCCATACCGCATAATCCCAAATCAAAAAAACATCCTTACGAAAACCTTGCTAACACAAGGTTTCTGGGGTATCTTACGTTTGGACACAGAGTGTACTCCTGACACTCAATTTATATCAAGTTATAATTACTCGATGATTGTAGCAACACGTCCTGATCCTACAGTACGTCCACCTTCACGGATAGCGAATGTTAATCCCTGATCCATAGCGATTGGATGAATTAATTCTACAGTCATTTCTACGTTATCACCAGGCATGCACATTTCTGTACCTTCTGGTAATTCGATAACACCTGTTACGTCTGTTGTTCTGAAGTAGAACTGTGGACGATAGTTGTTGAAGAAAGGAGTATGACGTCCACCTTCATCTTTTGTTAAAACGTAAACCTGAGCTGTGAATTTTGTGTGGCATTTGATTGAACCTGGTTTACATAAAACCTGTCCTCTTTCGATTTCTTCTCTTTTGATACCACGTAATAAAGCACCAATGTTGTCACCAGCCTGACCTTCGTCAAGAAGTTTACGGAACATTTCGATACCTGTTACTGTTGTCTTCTGGATATCTTCTTTAATACCAACGATTTCTACTTCTTCGTTTAAGTGGATAACACCGGATTCTACTCTACCTGTAGCAACTGTACCACGACCTGTGATTGTGAATACGTCTTCTACTGGCATTAAGAATGGTTTATCTGTAGCACGCTGAGGATCTGGAATGTATTCATCAACAGCATCCATTAATTCCATGATCTTGTCGCCCCATTCGCTGCTTGGATCTTCTAATGCTTTTAATGCAGATCCCTGGATGATTGGGCAGTCTGTGAAATCATATTCTTCTAACTGTTCTGTGATTTCCATTTCTACTAATTCAAGTAATTCTTCATCGTCTACCATATCACATTTGTTCATGAATACTACGATGTAAGGTACGCCTACCTGACGGGATAATAAGATATGCTCTTTTGTCTGAGCCATAACACCGTCTGTAGCAGCTACAACTAAGATAGCACCGTCCATCTGAGCAGCACCTGTAATCATGTTCTTAACGTAGTCAGCATGACCTGGGCAGTCTACGTGAGCGTAGTGACGGTTAGCTGTTTCGTATTCAACGTGAGCTGTAGAAATTGTGATACCACGTTCTCTTTCTTCCGGAGCTTTGTCGATATTTTCGAAATCTACTACTGCGTTACCTTCTACTCTTTCTGCTAATACTTTTGTGATAGCAGCTGTTAATGTTGTTTTACCATGGTCAACGTGTCCGATTGTACCAATGTTACAATGGGGTTTGCTTCTGTCAAACTTTTCTTTAGCCATTTTAATAGTCCTCCTTAAATACGCCCCTACGGGCAAATAATAAATAATAGCATTGCAAAGCACATAGAATGCCTTTGCGAAATATAAGATTTAGAATCAAAGCCCGCAAGTCCCCCAGATAGAGGACTGGCTTTCTTTGATTATATTGCATTTGCGAACGTTTTTCAACCCATTTTTTTATTCAAAAATCGAGTTGAAATCCTATTTTGATTTATCAGCAAGTACTTTTTCCTGTACGTTCTTTGGTACCGGTTCGTATTTGCTGAAGAACATTGAGTAGTTTGCACGACCCTGAGACTTAGAACGTAAGTCTGTAGAATATCCGAACATTTCTGCTAATGGTACATAACCTCTGATCATCTTACCACCGCCGATATCGTCCATACCTTCGATACGACCACGACGGGAGTTCATATCACCGATTACATCTCCCATGTATTCTTCAGGGGTAGAAACTTCTACTTTCATGATTGGTTCAAGTAAGATAGCGCCTGCTTTCTGCATTGCTTCTTTGAATGCCATGGATCCTGCGATATGGAATGCCATCTCACTGGAATCGACATCATGGTAAGAACCATCATATACCGTAGCTTTGATACCAAGTACAGGGAAGCCTCCTAAGATACCAGCCTGAGCTGCTTCTTCGATACCTTCTCCAACTGCAGGGATGTATTCTTTTGGAATCGCACCACCAACAACGGTAGATTCGAACTTGAATAATTCTTCACCGTTGGCATCCATTGGTTCAAAGTGTACTTTACAGTGACCGTACTGTCCACGACCACCAGACTGTTTTGCATACTTGGAATCAACATCAACTGCTTTTGTGAATGTCTCTTTGTAAGCTACCTGAGGAGCACCTACGTTCGCTTCTACTTTGAATTCACGAAGTAAACGGTCAACGATGATCTCTAAGTGTAATTCACCCATACCTGCGATGATCGTCTGTCCTGTTTCAGGATCAGTATGAGCGCGGAATGTCGGGTCTTCTTCTGCAAGTTTTGCAAGAGCTTCACCCATCTTGCCCTGTCCGGCTTTTGTCTTAGGCTCGATTGCTAATTCGATAACCGGTTCCGGGAATTCCATAGATTCAAGGATTACCGGATGCTGATCGTCACAGATTGTGTCACCTGTTGTCGTTACTTTGAAACCAACAGCAGCAGCGATATCTCCTGAATATACTTTATCTAATTCTGCACGTTTGTTTGCATGCATCTGTAAGATACGTCCAACACGTTCTTTTTTGTCTTTTGTCGCATTCAATACGTAAGAACCGGAGTTCATTGTACCAGAGTATACTCTGAAGAATGCTAATTTACCTACGAATGGGTCAGTCATGATCTTGAATGCCAAAGCAGAGAATGGTTCATCATCAGAAGAAATTCTTTCTACTTCGTTACCGTCCAAATCAACACCCTTGATTGCAGGGATGTCTGTTGGAGCAGGCATAAATTCAAGAACTGCATCTAATAATTTCTGAACACCTTTATTTCTGTAAGCAGATCCGCAGCATACAGGAACAGCTGTACATTCACATGTTGCTTTTCTTAAAGCTGCTTTCATATCTTCTACAGAAGGATCTTCTCCTTCCAGGTATTCTAACATTAAGTCGTCATCTAATTCGCAGATCTTTTCTACTAATTCTGTATGATACAATTCTGCATCATCAGCCATATCTTCCGGAATATCAACGATAGAAATGTCTTCGCCTTTATCATCGTTATAGATGTAAGCTTTCATTTCAAATAAGTCGATAATTCCTTTGAAATCATCTTCTTTTCCGATTGGAAGCTGAAGAATGATTGCATTTTTACCTAATCTTGTTCTGATCTGGTCAACTGCATTGTAGAAGTCAGCACCCAGGATATCCATCTTGTTGATAAATGCCATTCTAGGTACGTTATAAGTGTCAGCCTGTCTCCATACGTTTTCAGACTGAGGCTCAACTCCACCTTTTGCACAGAAAACACCAACAGCGCCGTCAAGAACACGAAGGGAACGTTCTACTTCTACTGTAAAGTCAACGTGACCCGGTGTATCGATAATGTTAATACGATGTTCTAACGCACCTTCTTTTGGTCTGCAGTTTTCCTGTAATGTCCAATGACATGTTGTAGCAGCTGAAGTAATTGTGATACCTCTTTCCTGCTCCTGTTCCATCCAGTCCATGGTAGCAGTACCTTCGTGAGTATCACCTATTTTATAGTTTACACCAGTATAATATAAGATACGCTCTGTCAATGTCGTTTTACCGGCATCGATATGAGCCATAATCCCGATATTTCTGGTTCTTTCCAAAGGATATTCTCTTCCAGCCAAGGTTTTTTCCTCCTAAATTTAGCTAAGCACAAAGCGCGTCTGCTTTCTCAATCCGGATATTAGAATCTGTAATGTGCGAAAGCTTTGTTTGCTTCTGCCATTTTGTGCATATCTTCTTTTTTCTTTACAGATGCTCCTGTATTGTTCATCGCATCTAAAAGTTCGTTAGCAAGTCTTTCTTCCATTGTCTTTTCTCCTCTTTTACGAGAATATAAAGTAATCCAACGAAGAGCTAACGCCTGTCTTCTATCTGGTCTAACTTCGATTGGTACCTGATAAGTAGCTCCACCGATACGTCTTGCTTTTACTTCTAATACAGGCATGATGTTGTTCATAGCCTCTTCAAATACCTCTAAAGCTGGTTTTCCAGTTTTTTCTTCTACACGGGCAAATGCTCCGTATACGATCTTCTGAGCAACACCCTTTTTACCATCTAACATAATGTTGTTGATCAGTTTTGTCACAACTTTGTTATTGTAAATAGGATCTGCTAATACGTCTCTCTTTGCGATATGTCCTTTACGTGGCACGGTTCTTCCCTCCTTAATAAAATTCTTAATTCATCGGTACTCATTCATGATCACCTTTCGTGATATGCTTGTTCGTGCTCGGACTGCGATCTCTATCATACCTGCAACAACAGGAAAATATTGCTATTCCGGCACAACTATACAAGGTAGCATAATCGATTATGCTGCTTTGTACCAATTATTATAGGTCTGTCGGTCAGTCCTATTTTTTAGGTCTTTTAGCACCGTATTTGGAACGGGCCTGACGTCTGTTAGCAACACCTGCTGTATCAAGTGTACCTCTAACGATATGGTATCTTGTACCTGGTAAGTCTTTTACACGACCACCACGGATCAGAACAACGCTGTGTTCCTGTAAGTTATGTCCTTCACCAGGAATGTAGCTTGTTACTTCAATACCGTTAGATAAACGTACTCTGGCAATTTTACGAAGAGCAGAGTTCGGCTTTTTAGGAGTTGCTGTCTTAACTGCTGTACATACGCCTCTCTTCTGTGGAGCGGAAGTATTCGTAGCTTTCTTCTTTAAAGAGTTGAATCCTTTCTGAAGAGCTGGTGCAGTTGATTTCTTTGCAGTTGTCTTTCTTCCTTTTCTAACTAATTGGTTAAAAGTTGGCATTCATTTCACCTCCATGCATATTTTCTACTGTTGTCTGCTTATTTTTAAGCGAAAATGCGCTACTACACGCATTTTTAAATTTTACTGCTTTTGGATTTGTTTGTCAAGGGTTTTTATTTGTTTTACCGGTAATCGATAAGAAAAGTCCCAAACCACATGCTTTCGCATGCGGCACGGGACTTTTGTAAGATCTATTCTTCTTCGCTTATTGTAACTTCTTCCATTGCGGTTTCTTCTATGCCTTCTTCGGCAAATTCAAGTTCATCTTCTTCCATATCAAGTTCATCGAACATAAAATTCTCTTCGTCTGTCGATAACTTGACATTGCGGTATGTCTTCATACCGGTTCCGGCCGGAATCAGCTTACCAAGAAGTACATTTTCTTTGATACCTACTAACGGGTCTACTTTTCCTTTGATCGCTGCATCTGTCAGGACTTTTGTTGTCTCCTGGAAGGATGCTGCGGATAAGAAGGAATCTGTTGCAAGAGAAGCTTTCGTAATACCAAGCATTACCTGCTCACCTGTTGCAGGTTCTTTTCCTTCTGCGATCAGTTCTTCATTCTTCTTGTTAAATTCAAGAATATTAACTAACGTACCCGGCAGATAATCTGTATCGCCATTGTCTTCGATACGGATCTTTTTCAGCATCTGACGAACAATAACTTCAACGTGTTTATCGTTGATATCTACACCCTGCAGACGGTATACCCGCTGAACTTCACGGATCATGTAATCCTGTACGGCACGAATACCTTTAATCTTCAGAATATCGTGTGGGTTGACAGAACCTTCTGTCAGTTCGTCACCGGCTTCCAGTACCTGTCCATCCTGTACTTTGATACGGGAACCATACGGGATCAGGTATGCTTTTGTCTCGCCTGTTTCTTTATTCGAAACAACGACTTCGCGTTTTTTCTTCGTATCTCTGATCTCAACGACACCGCCGAATTCCGTGATGATCGCAAGACCTTTTGGTTTCCGGGCTTCGAATAACTCTTCGACACGAGGAAGACCCTGTGTGATATCGTCACCTGCGACACCGCCGGCATGGAATGTACGCATCGTTAACTGTGTACCAGGTTCACCGATTGACTGAGCGGCAATAATACCGATTGCTTCTCCAACCTGTACTGCCTGACCGGTTGCAAGGTTTGCACCGTAACATTTTGCACAGGCACCGATTTCGGACTGGCAGGTCAGCATCGTTCTGATCTTCACCTTTGTATAACCGGCTGCGATTACTCTTGCCGCACGCTTCGGCGTGATCATATGGTTTGCTTTTACGATCATCTCTCCTGTTACCGGATTTACAAGATCTTCGGCAGCAGTACGTCCGGTAATACGTTCTTCCAGACTCTCGATTACTTCCTGTCCGTCCATGATTGCTTCTACAACCATACCAGGAATCTTACCGGTACTTGCGGTACAGTCTGTCTCACGGATGATCAGATCCTGAGAAACGTCAACCAGACGTCTGGTCAGGTAACCGGAGTCTGCGGTACGCAGAGCAGTATCGGACAAACCTTTACGTGCTCCATGAGCAGAAATAAAGTACTCCAGTACGTCAAGACCTTCACGGAAGTTTGACTTGATCGGCAATTCAATCGTACGTCCTGATGTATCGGCCATCAGACCACGCATGCCGGCCAGCTGCTTGATCTGCTGGTTAGAACCACGGGCACCGGAGTCCGCCATCATGAAGATATTGTTGTATTTGTCCAAACCGGTGATCAGCTTTTCTGTCAAAACATCATCGGCATCAAACCATGTCTTAACGACTGCTTTATAACGTTCTTCTTCTGTCAACATACCACGGCGATACTTCTTCGTGATCATCTCTACCTGTTTTTCCGCATCAGCAAGAATCTGTTTCTTTTCTGCCGGTACCGTCATATCGGAAATCGATACCGTTAAAGCGCCGCGGGTTGAGAATTTATAACCAAGTGCTTTAATATCATCCAGCATTTCTGCTGTTTTGGTAGCACCATGTGTGTTGATACATTTGTCAAGGATCTGTTTGAGCTGTTTCTTTCCTACCTGGAAATCGATTTCAAGCTTTAACAGATTCTCTTCTTTTGTACGATCTACAAATCCCAGATCCTGTAAGATGATCTCGTTGAACAGCAGACGTCCCATCGTACACTCGATCGTTCGTGTGATCGGATTGCCTTCTAAGTCCACGCCTTTTCTTCTTACATTGATACGGGCGTGAAGGGTGATTTCTTTATTCTCATATGCCAGGTATGCTTCATTTGTCGATTTGAAGAACTTGCCTTCTCCTTTATCTCCCGGCTTTTCCAGCGTCAGGTAGTAAGTTCCAAGTACCATATCCTGGGAAGGAACGGCTACTACACCACCATCCGAAGGTTTTAATAAGTTATTTGGCGATAACAGCAGGAATCGGCATTCTGCCTGTGCTTCTACCGATAATGGCAGATGCACGGCCATCTGGTCTCCGTCGAAGTCGGCATTGTATGCAGTACATACGAGCGGATGCAGACGGATTGCCTTTCCTTCTACTAAGATCGGTTCAAATGCCTGAATACCCAGTCTGTGAAGTGTCGGAGCACGGTTTAACATAACCGGATGTTCTTTGATCACTTCTTCCAAAACATCCCATACTTCAGGCTGAAGCTTTTCAACCATCTTCTTTGCCGACTTAATGTTATGAGCAACTCCGCCGGCAACTAATTCTTTCATTACAAATGGCTTAAATAATTCAATGGCCATTTCTTTTGGAAGACCGCACTGGTAAATCTTTAAGTCCGGTCCAACGACGATTACGGAACGTCCGGAATAGTCTACACGTTTACCGAGCAGATTCTGACGGAAACGTCCCTGCTTTCCTTTCAGCATATCGGAAAGTGATTTTAACGCACGGTTACCCGGTCCTGTTACCGGACGTCCACGTCTTCCGTTATCGATCAGTGCATCAACTGCTTCCTGAAGCATTCTCTTCTCGTTACGAACGATAATATCCGGTGCTCCAAGATCAAGCAGACGCTGCAGACGATTGTTACGGTTAATAATTCTTCTATACAGATCATTTAAGTCAGATGTTGCAAAACGTCCTCCATCTAACTGTACCATAGGTCTGATATCCGGCGGAATAACCGGAACCACATCCAGGATCATCCATTCCGGTTTGTTATCGGAATTACGGAATGCTTCTACAACCTCTAAACGCTTAATGATTCTGGCACGCTTCTGGCCTGTGGCATTCTTTAATCCGTCTCTTAATTCTTTTGCCTCTTTATCGAGGTCGATTTCCTGCAGAAGACGTTTGACCGCTTCTGCACCCATGCCTACTTCAAATCCATCTTTATATTTATCATAAGCATCTCTGTATTCTCTTTCTGTCAAAACCTGCTTATATGCAAGTTCCGTATCCCCTGCATCTAATACAATATAAGAAGCAAAGTAAAGAACTCTTTCCAGTACCCTTGGAGAGATATCAAGAATCAGTCCCATGCGGCTTGGAATTCCCTTAAAATACCAAATATGGGAAACCGGTGCTGCAAGCTCAATATGACCCATACGTTCACGGCGGACATTAGACTTTGTTACTTCTACGCCGCATCGATCACAGACAACACCTTTGTAACGTACCTTTTTGTACTTACCACAATGACATTCCCAGTCTTTGCTCGGTCCAAAGATTCTTTCGCAGAACAAGCCGTCTTTTTCAGGTTTTAAAGTTCTATAGTTGATCGTTTCAGGTTTTTTCACTTCTCCTCTTGACCACTCGCGGATCTTTTCAGGAGAAGCTAACCCGATCTTAATCGCATCAAAGTTCATTGGTTGATCTATTTGTTGATTGCTAATTTCAGACATTCAGGCTGCTCCTTCCTATATATCTATCTGTCGGCAGACAACAACCGCCGCTTATAATACGGTTGTATCCTCGCCGTCTTCCAAGTTTCCTTCTTTAAATCCTAAATTACCAAGTGATTCTTCATCTTCGTATCGATTCAGTGCAGGATCTCCTTCTATCATTGGTTTTAATTTGTTATCAGGCTCCGATGTGTAGTCAATTCCTTCCGGAATCTGAACTTCTGTTGCATCATCTTTCAGCACTCTGACATCCAATGCCAATGACTGGAATTCCTTTAATAATACTTTGAAGGATTCAGGAATACCCGGTTCAGGGATATTATCTCCCTTAATAATGGCTTCATATGTCTTAACACGACCGACAACATCATCGGATTTTACGGTTAAGATTTCCTGTAAGGTATAAGAAGCGCCATATGCTTCCAACGCCCAAACTTCCATCTCTCCAAAACGCTGTCCGCCAAACTGTGCTTTACCACCCAGCGGCTGCTGAGTAACAAGTGAATAAGGACCTGTTGAACGGGCATGGATCTTATCATCTACCAGATGGTGCAGTTTCAGGTAATGCATGAAACCAATCGTAACCGGATTATCAAATTCTTCTCCGGTTCTTCCGTCACGAAGCTGAACTTTACCGGTTCTGTCGATCGGAACACCCTTCCATTCTTCTCTGTGATCTCTGTTCTCATACAGGTAATCCATTACTTCGTCATTCACCTGATCGCCCCAGATATCCTGGAATTCTGCCCAGCTCTTGTTCGCATAATCATTCGCCATCTCAAGCGTATCCATGATATCATGCTCATTTGCACCGTTAAATACCGGTGTGGCAACATTAAATCCTAATACTTTGGCAGCCAGGGATAAGTGGATCTCTAATACCTGTCCGATATTCATACGGGAAGGTACGCCTAATGGATTCAATACAATATCCAGCGGACGTCCGTTTGGAAGGAACGGCATATCTTCCACCGGCAAAATACGGGAAATAACACCCTTATTACCATGACGACCGGCCATCTTATCTCCTACAGAGATCTTTCTCTTCTGAGCAATATATA
>Ga0129309_1001468_pt1 | contig 11724 bp, 7 predicted proteins | sample L1105metagenome_FD_94439 | JGI IMG/M metagenome (GOLD analysis project Ga0129309, IMG submission 94439) | Ring-tailed lemur group fecal microbial communities from Wisconsin, USA - L1105 metagenome | ecosystem: Host-associated > Mammals > Digestive system > Large intestine > Fecal | place: USA...
AAAAAAAGCTGTTGATTTTCAACAGCTCTTTTATATTAATAATTTTCTGCTTTAATTTCAAAATATGCTTGTGGATGAGCACATACAGGACAAATTTCAGGTGCTTTTTGACCAATAACAACGTGTCCGCAGTTACCACAAATCCACACACGATCACCATCTCTAGAGAATACAAGACCTTCTTCAATATTAGTAATCAATTTTCTATATCTTTCTTCATGTTCTTTTTCAATCTTAGCCACTTCTTCAAATAAATAAGCAATTTCATCAAAACCTTCTTCTTTGGCTTCTTTGGCAAAATTAGCATACATATCTGTCCATTCATAATTTTCACCAGCAGCAGCATCTTTTAAGTTTTCCATTGTTGAAGGGATAGCTCCTCCATGTAACAACTTAAACCAGATTTTAGCGTGTTCTTTTTCATTCGCTGCAGTTTCAGCAAAAATTTTAGAAATTTGTACATAACCATCTTTTTTTGCTTTTGAAGCATAATAATTGTATTTAGTAAAAGCTTCTGATTCTCCTGAATAAGCAGTCATTAAATTTTTTTCAGTTTTTGATCCTTTTAATTCCATTTTCCTTTTTCCTCCATTTTTAATCATTGCTGCATTTGTTTTAAACAATCGCTGCAAATATAGTGTATGCTTAAATCATACGAAATAATCTTAATATTTAATTTTTTATCAATACTTTCTGATAAATCATCAAAAGTGACATCCATGATTTTTCCACAGTTTTTACAAATCAAATGATCATGACGTGTTGTTTTATCATAAACTGTCGGTATTCCCTGAATCGTAACACGACGAATCAAACCTTCTTCAACCATTTTATTCAAATTGTTGTAAACAGTTGCTAAAACAATTCTGGGATTCTTTTCTTTCGCTTTAAAAAAGATTTGTTCGGCAGTTAAATGCTCATGCGATTCATGAATAATTGATAAAATAATTTCTGTGTTCTTGTTCATTTTTGTTTCTCCAATATTAGAATTATTCTAATTCTAATATAATATATATCTATACCATTGTCAAGAAATATGTATTTATAATTTATCTATTTTTGGTATAATAATAAAAAATGGAGGGCATTTTATGAAAGATGGATATATAAGAATTGCCAGTGCATCTATAGATACACTTATTGGCAATGTCAAACATAATAGTAATGAAATTAAAAAAGTAATTGATGAAACAAGAAAAAACGATGCTAAGGTTGTTGTTTTTCCTGAATTAGTCTTATCCGGATATACATTAGAAGATTTATTTTTACAAAACAGATTACTTAACGAATGTTTAAATCAATTAAAAAATATCAAAGATTATACAAAGGGTTTTCAACAAATCATTGTTTTAGGATTGCCTTTTGCTCATCAAAATAGTTTATATAATGCTGCAGCTATATTATATGATGGTCAAATTTTAGGAATAGTTCCTAAAACACATATTCCAAATTATAATGAATATTATGAAGCTAGACGATTTGAACCAGCTTTTGAAGAAAATATGGAAATTGAACTTTTTAATCAAATCGTATTATTTGGCAAAAAAATTATTTTTTCATGTGCAACTATGCCTCATTTTAATATAGGTGTAGAAATTTGCGAGGATTTATGGTTACCTGATGCTCCAAGTAATAAACTGGCTTTAAATGGTGCAACAATTATTTGTAATACAAGTGCCAGCAACGAATTAACCGCTAAAAAAGACTATCGTAGACAACTGGTTTCTATGCAATCAGCTAAACTTATCTCTGGCTATGTTTACAGTAATGCTGGCAGTGGTGAAAGTACAACAGATGTTGTCTATAGCGGACATCATTTGATTTGTGAAAATGGAACGATCATCAATGAAAGTGATGGTTTTGATGCTGCTATCATTTATGGTGATTTAGATGTAGAAAAACTAGCAAGCGAAAGAAGAAAAATGACAACTTACAAATCACATTATGAATATGATTATGTTTATTTTGACATGGATCTGATTGATTTAAAGACAAATTATTATTACGATCCTCATCCTTTTGTTCCTAGCGATTTATCAAAACGTGAACTTCGCTGTAAAGAAGTTTTTGAGATTCAAACACGTGGTTTAATGCAAAGATTAAAAGCCACTCATATTAAAAAAGTTGTTATTGGGATTTCTGGTGGTTTAGATTCAACATTGGCTTTACTTGTTTGTGTCATGGCATTTGAAAAGCTTGGTTATGATAAAAAAGATATTATCGCTATCACAATGCCATGTTTTGGAACAACGTCACGTACAAAAAATAATGCCTTAGGATTAATGGAAGAATTAGGTGTTACTAGTCTTACGGTAAATATCGCTGATGTTGTCAAAGCACAATTTAAAAATATCGGACAAGATGAAAATGTTCATGATGTCACATATGAAAATGTGCAGGCTCGTGAACGTACAGAAATTTTAATGAATAAAGCTAATCAAGTTGGTGGCTTAGTTATTGGTACTGGTGATTTAAGCGAGGTGGCTTTAGGCTGGTCTACTTATAATGGCGATCATATGTCTATGTATGCTGTGAATGTTTCTGTTCCTAAAACATTAGTTCGTTATTTAGTTGATTATGTTTCTTCATTATATAAAGGACAGACTTTAGAAAAAATATTACAAGATGTCTTAGATACACCTGTTTCTCCGGAATTATTACCTCAAGAAGATGACAAGATCGTTCAAAAAACAGAGGATATAGTTGGTCCATATGAATTACATGATTTCTTTATTTATCATATGGTACGTTTTGGTGATGAACCTCGAAAGTTATTGAGAAAAACAAAACTTGCTTTTGGTAATAAATATGATAAAGAAACCATAAAAAAATGGCTACGCTTATTTTATTGGCGTTTCTTTTCTCAACAATTTAAACGTAGCTGTATCCCTGATGGTCCAAAAGTTGGTTCTGTTGCTTTATCTCCTCGAGGTGATTGGCGTATGCCAAGTGATGCCAATGTACAAATATGGATCGATGAAATAGAAAAACTATAAAATCATAGTATAAACTATGATTTTTTATTTCTATCTATGATAAAATAATACGGGGTGAACAAAATGCATATTTATCAATCAAATCATTATACAACTACAATTGAACAAATATTAGATGATTGTCTTATAAGTGCTAAAGAAAATCCTTTTGATATACATTATCTTATTGTTGATGATGAGAAATATTTTGAAGAAATTTTATTAAAAAAAGTACCCTATCTTTTTAATATAGAAATTATTTCACTGTCAAATTTCTTAAAAAAATTATTGGATTTACACCACCAGACTTTTCATAAAAAGTCAACTTATCAAAATATCATGGAAATTGTTCGTTTAAATAAAAATAATAAAGATTCATTATTTCATCAAACAATGAATCCTTTTCAAACTGCAAAAAATATCTTAAATGTTTTTGAACAGTTTTATTTATATGAAATCACAGAAACAGATATTGATTTATCAACTTTATCAAAAAAGAAAATCAATACTCTATTTTCTTTATATCAGCAATTCGATAAAACTTCGTTTTATGAATATGATCTGATCTATTCACTTATCGATGAAACAGATCATCAATATTATTATTTTTTAATATCTGCTTTAGATAATAAAAAAATAAAAAAAATCATGCATCGCTTAGATCAATTTGGTCATGTTTATGTTTATCAAAAAAACAAATCATGCATTGAAACAGACTATTCATCATATCTTGTTAATCATTTGTTTGATTCTTATCAAACAAAAAAAGATATTGGTAATCCTTATGAGATCTTAGAAACTGCTACTATACAAGAAGAAATCAAGCAAATTGTCTTTGATTTATATCTATCATTAAAAAACAGGCATTATTATGATTTTGCGATATATTATCCAAATGATGATTACTATCGCTTGCTAAGTCATATTTTAGATCAGTTTCATATTTCATATAATAAACAGGAAAATACACAAAATCATGCTTATTTTGCTTTAAAAGCATTACTTCAATATCTTATTGATTTTGATGAAAAATATTTAATAGAGCTCATAAGTTCAGGTTTTATAAACAGTTTTCAAGATGTAAAATATGTTTCTTTATTAAAAAAACAATATTACAGTCAAAAAATGATTATTGATGAAAACTATCAAAATATAAAAAAGACAATTCATTCCTTAAAAAAATATGCTTCTATTCATGATATAAGTACAGCTATCATTGAATTTATAGATACATATTTTATAAAAGATGAAAATACTTTTCAACTTACATCATCTTTAAAAATCATTGATGATCATGATGATATAAATTATAAAGAATATTTACAGCTTATAGACATAGTAATGCAAGACAAAACAATCTATCAAAAACCTAAGATTGATAGCGTATATCTATTGTCACATAAACAGCCTTACAGTGAATTACTGCACGTAAAAACAATCTATTGTTTAGGATTGAATGAAACAGTTATTCCTCAAGAGTTTAAAAACACCCAATTATTATTAAATATTGAAGCTGAAAAATTAAATTATCCAACAACTTACGATCAATTAAAAAAACATCAGCTTCAGTTGCAAAACGTTTTTTCAAACCGTCATGAGCGTATCATTTTAAGTTATGCTTTACGAAATATTGATGGCAGTGATCTTATTGTATCTTCTATTATCAAAAAAATAGAAAATATTATTAATGTTAAAACATTTAAAAAACATACATTATTACATCAAGCAATCAAAGAAGAACTATATTTAAAAAACGGTTATGATCAGCATTTGACTTTACTTAATCAAAATATTAAAAACTATAAACAAACAAAAAATCAAGTTGATCAATTACAAATAAAAGTAAATCATAATCCTATTTCAGCAAGTAAATTAGAAGTTTATAATCAGTGTCCTTATAAATATTATCATCAATATTTATTAAATATTGATGAAACGACTGATGATAAACTGCAAAGTCATGAAATAGGAACTTTAGTTCATTATGTATTAGAAAAAAATGCTAAATATTTTTCTAATAATAAAGTCAAACATTTTGATAACTTAAAAAAAGATATTTATCAAAATATTGATGATTATTTAAAAAACAATTATCAGCCTAAATTTGATTTACCACAAAATCAGTTCTTTATAAAAATGATAAAAGATGATTTATACAATACTATTATTATTCTATCTAAGCAAATGGAAAAAGGCTTATTTGAGTTAAATGCCTGTGAAAAAAAAGTGTTTGAACAGCTTGATGATATTGAATTAAAAGGATTTATTGATCGTGTTGATCAATATCAGGATTATATAAAAGTCATAGATTATAAATCTTCTCAAAAAGAATTGAATCTAGCACTAGCAAAACTAGGTTTTAAAATACAAATGTTACTGTATTTAGAAATGTTATCTAAAGAAAAGAAACTCAATAAAGGTGCTGTTTTATATTTTAATACTAAAAAAAGAATGTTAAAGAGTGATATTTCTATTTTAGAAAAGCCATTAGCCGAACATTATTTTAAATTATATAAAATGGATGGTTATAGTGTTGATAATGTTTATCAACATATTGACAATGAAATAGAAAATGAAAGTTCTTTAATTCAAGTCAAATTAAAAAAAGATGGTTCTCCTTACAGCAATTCAAAAGTGATTTCTGCAGAAGAACTCGACACATTGATTTTTGATATTACAAAACATATACAGGAATTATATAAGCAAATGAATACAGGTGATATACGTATATATCCAACAAGAAGCGAATCTTCTTCTATAGATTCACATATTAATCCCTGTCCTTTCTGTTGTTATCGTCCTCTTTGCGGGTATGATGTATTTTATAATGAAGATCACATAATTACTATTGGAGGTAAAAATGAAGATTGATAAAAGTTTAAATGATGAACAAAATTTAGCAGTGTATTCACGAGGAAGCTCTATTCTTGTTTCTGCTCCTGCTGGTTCAGGAAAAACTAAGATTCTTGTTAATCGTATCATGTCTTTGATTGAAGATGATCATATTAATGTTGATCAATTACTAGTATTAACTTTCACTAAGGCGGCTGCGTTAGAAATGAAGCAAAGACTTGTAGAACAATTAGATAAAAAGCTCCAAAATGTTGATGTTTCATTAAAAGAACATTTAGAAAAACAGAAATTATTATTAAACGATGCTTATATTACAAACTTCCATTCATTTTGCAGTGATTTATTAAGCCAATATGGCTATCTAATCAATATAGATGCAAAATTTGAAATTATAGAAAATCCTGCTTTAATTAAACAAAACATTCTCGATAAGTGTATTGAAAAGTGGGTTAATGATCCTTGCTTTATCGACTTTTATAAAACACATTATGTAGGATACCAGTTTAACAGCTTTAAAGATATTATTTTACAGTTAGATAATTTGAGTCATACTATCTATCAATTTGATGATTATTTAGAAAATATGAAAAAGCATTTATATGATACTATTATTCAAAATAAAACTTATCATCAAACACCATTTGAAAGCTATTTAAAAAATACTTTAATAGAAGCTTATCAAGAAGGTTATGATGCTTATTTAAAGTTAACAGATTTATGTCAAAATCATGGTTTAAATTTTTATTTTGAGGCAACTGCAAAACTTCCTAGTCCTCATGATGTACTGGATAACTACTATCAACAGTTAAAACCTATTATTGATAATGATAGTCTTTTAGAAAGCAAAAAAATAAAACTTGATAAACATCGCAGTGCCAAATATAAAGATGTTGATGATGAAATAAAAGAAAACTACAAAGTGCTTTTAGATAAAGCGAAAACGACTTTTTCTAATGTTTATGAAAAATGTGTCCCTGCTTCAATAGAAGAACTTTCTCAAATAATGGAAGTCTCTTATCAGAGTTTAAAACAATATTTAACTTATTTAAAAGAATTTCAACAGGCTTATCAAAATTATAAAAGTCAATTAGCTTATTTAGATTTTAATGATTTAGAACAATATTGTCTGCAATTATTAGATAAAAAATATGGTGTCAGTGAGATGCTGTATCAGCAGCTTTATGAAATTATGATTGACGAATATCAAGATACTAATGAAATACAGGAAAATCTTATTTTAAAAATTGCTCAATTTCATGAGCCAGAAATCAATAGATTTATGGTTGGAGATATGAAACAATCTATTTATCGTTTTAGAAAAGCTGATTTAGATATTTTTAATGAAAAATATTTGACTTATGGAAAAGAAGATAACAATAAACGTATTGATTTAAAATTTAATTATCGTTCAAATAAAGTCGTTTTAGATAGTATTAATTATATTTTTAATGCAATCATGGATAGTCGCTATGGTGGATTAGAATATGATAATGATCCATACGCTCAATTAAACTACGATTTTTTAAGAAAAGAAAAATGTCAGACTTTAAAACAAAAACAGACAGTTATGGAAAGAATGAGTCTTGATCACCGTTTTGACAGTGAAATTATGTTAGTTTTAAAGCCTGAAGATCGAACTATTGATATGGTTGAATATGAAGCAAAAATGATTGGTAAAAAGATTCATAATATGGTTGGTCATCTTGACTTGGATTTTTATAATGGAAAAAGAAAAGCAAGATATAAAGATATTGTTGTATTAAATAGAAATGTTGGTCATTTTATTATTTATAAAAAGATATTTGATAAAATTCATATTCCTAATTTAATTGTTTTAACAAAAGGATTTTTTGAAAGTCCAGAGATTGTTGATTGCTTTTTATTTTTAAAAGCTATAGATAATTGTTTAGATGATATTGCTATTGTCAGTTTGTTAAAAGGAAATTATCAATTTAGTCACTTTGATGAGACATGGTTATATAAACATAAGATAAAAGATATGTCTATGTATGATTCATTGTTACAAAGTCCTGATAAAGATGTTGTGCAATTTTTAGACTATTATCATGAAATGATTGAATATAGTCGACATCATCAAGTTTATGAATTATTAGAAAAGTTTTTACAAGATAGTCAATATGATATTTTTGTTTCTTCTTTATATAATGGTAAACAAAGATATGAAAATATTCAACTTTTCATTGAAATGTTAAAAGCTGACAAAAAACTTTCTTTATATCAGATCGTTAATAAAATCAATCAGACAATAAATGAGGACATAGATTACAAACCAGCTACAATTTCTCAAGATGGTGATGCAGTGATTTTTATGACAATTCATCAATCAAAGGGATTGGAATTTCCTATTGTTTTTGTTAATCAGATGAATCATCAATTTAATTTTGCTGACAGTAGAGCTGCCCTTATTCAAGATAAGAATTTTGGTATGATTTTAAATGCTTATAAAAAAATGGATTTAGATGAATATAAAGATGTTATTGTTGAATATCAAAATCCTTTAAGAGGAATATTTGGTACTTTATTGGATAATGAAACGATTAATGAAGAAATGCGTATTTTATATGTTGCATTAACACGAGCTTCACAAAAATTAATATTAACAGGTAGTTTAAAATCAATAGATTATATTGAAAAATGGCAAAATCAAATCATAGATTATGCTATTGATGCTTCACATCATCTTTTGCCTGCTCAAATCAGAAAGTCTAATCAAATGTTAAATTGGATCATGCTGGCAGTTATTAGGCATCCTGATTTTATTGAACAGTGTTCCGATTTATCTTTGTTTGATCCAAAAATAAAAAATTATTATGATTTATCAAAAGTAAAAGATAATGCTTTAAAAATAAAGATTTATCAAGAAAAAGAAATGAAAGAAAATACGATGCATTCTCGTTTTAAAACAGCTATTATAGATTCTCAAACAATAGATGAATATATATATCCTCAATCATCTTATAACGATGATTTTGAAACAATTTATCAAAAAAATAATCAGTTTGCATATCATATGGAAAATGATTTAGATAAAACGATTGCTGTAACTTCTATTATTGATGATGGTGATAGATATTATCCTGATTTAAGATTCGATGAAGATATATCTACAATACAGGCAACTGATCGAGGAACTATTATTCACAGTGTTTTAGAAAAGCTGCCTTTAATAAAAGATATTGATTTAAATAAAGAATTAATAACTTTATTTCATCAAGAAAATTATGATGAACAAGCAAAAGAATTAATTAAAAATTATCAACAGCATCTTCAAGATTTTCTTGATAGTGATGTTTATCAATTCATGTTAAATAGTGATTATTGTTATAAAGAAAAAACATTTTCTTTTATAGATGATACAAAACAAATTATTCATGGTATCTTTGACGTTGTTTGTATCAAAGACCAACAGATTACAATTATTGATTATAAAACAGATAGAATAGCAAAAAATACTTCTACTGCTATTTTAGAAGATTTACATAAAGAACAAATGACTTATTATAAAAAAATAATGGCTCATGTATTCCCGCAAGCCAATATTCAAGCTATAGTTTTTTATCTTCATATTAATCAATATGTTATAATTTAAAAATCCCCAATGGGGATTTTTTAATGATGGTTATGAAATGATTGATGATGTGTGTTATCGTTTGTCTGATATTGCTGGTGCTGTAATTCTATATGATGCTCATTTGTTTCATTATGATGTTTATCATCTGGTTGAATTGTATCTGTATAAATCTGTTTTAATTCAGATAGACTTTTATCTTCTAATTCGTCTATTGTATAAGATGAATGATTCATAATTTCTTGAATCAAGACATATTTACCGCTAGAAATATGATGATTTCCTGCTTCATGATGTGTTTGTTCATCAATACATATACTATTATAATGATGATTTGAAGAAATATGATTTTGAATAAAATTATCAACCTTCTTTTCTAAATCATGACATTTATCTTCATTTTTTGAAAAAATACAAACTTGTATATCACTATTGCTACTTAAATAGTTTTGATATTCATCATCACTAAATAATTGCTTTAATACATCTTGATATGATTCATTTTGATAAGAAATTCTCTTTAAAATTTCTTGTCCTTCATTATTATAGGCTTTTGATGAAATCACTAAATCGTCTTTATTAAGAATAAACTCAAGACTTGGATTAACATCTATTGTAATAAAACTATATTTTGTCTGATCTATATCACTTCTTAAATTAAAATAAGAAATAATTCCTACCAACAATAACGCACAAACACTTATTGTACATAATACTTTTGGTGATTTAAAAAATGATTTATTATTTTTTTGATAATTCTTTACTTTTTCATAAGTATGCTGTTTTAAATCATCTTCTGCTTTTATTTTATCCATTGTGCTATTCAAAATATTTTTATTCAAAATAATCATCTCCTAACTCACTTTTCAATATATTTTTAGCACGTAAATGCCACGTATAAATCGTATTTTCCTTTTTTCCTAAAATATCAGCAATATCTTTCAAAGAATATCCTTCATAATAATATAAATAAACAACATTTCTATATTTTTCATTTAAATTCAAAACAGCTTTTAAAACATCATATTCTTTAGTATCATTCTCAATAGAAAATGATTGAAAATCATCTATTAAATCCACATTTTTATGAAACCAGCTTTTTAAAAAATTTTTACATTCATTTATCGTTACACGAATAAACCATGCTTTTTCATGTTCTAAATCATTAAATTCTTTTTTACTTTTCATATATTTAATAAATATATTTTGAAATATATCCTCTACATCACTTTTTTGTTTTAAATATATAAAACAGATTCTCCTGATGGTATCACTATATAAATCAATCACTCTTTTTAAATCTTCTTCATCATTCATAATCTCACATCTTTCCTTTGTTATTGCTCTTTCACTTATAATACAATACAACTTAATCAATTCTTTCATATTTCTCATAATTTTATATAAAAAGTATAATTATTCTATTTATCAAAATATTTTATTACTTAAAAAACCACGAAAGCAATAAAACTTAGTTTGATAATAGCAAAAAAAATAATTAAAAATCGTAGTATAAAAACATCTATTATAACTACGATTTTCCTTTAATAAATCAATGATCATACCTAAAACAGTAATAATGTAAATTATCTATAAGATTTCTTTATTCACAACCACCTTATTAAAAATCTATTACTTACTCATATTCACATAAACGTTCAGCAATAGAACGTTTTCTTATTATCTTCGTATAAGTAACTATCGGTGTTGAAATACATATTATCGTCACAAGTAAAATTGCACATATTAGTGGTAACACAGGTATTGTAAATGATATTTTCATATAATTCATAGATTGAAAAATAAAATAGGTAATACTTGTCCCAATTGTCAAGGTCACAAAAATAGAACCACTTGCATATATAATTCCTTCTTTAATCAATAATTTTCTAATTTGTTTTCTTGACATACCAACACTTTCCATAATTGAAAAAGTCAATTTCCTGTTTTGCATACTGTATGCCATAGTATTGATATAGTTTAGCATACCAACCAATAACAATAAAAATGAAATTATCATACCTATTTCAAACATACCATTTTGTGAATCTTGAATAGTTATCATATCATCATATTTTGAAATATAAAGTAAATCTCTATTATATGAGCTTGAATCAATAATTTTTTTTATTTCCTTTTCTGTTTCCACTTCGTAAGATTGTTTATACTTAATATTGAGGCTTAAAATACAAGATTCTGAATTTAGGGTTTTTATATAGTTCTCGCTTACAATCAAATTCGCTCCACAATTTACTGTTGCCCCATAATAATCTCCATAATTAACTGCTCCAATTTTAATTTCCTGTT
>Ga0129309_1001470_pt1 | contig 11702 bp, 8 predicted proteins | sample L1105metagenome_FD_94439 | JGI IMG/M metagenome (GOLD analysis project Ga0129309, IMG submission 94439) | Ring-tailed lemur group fecal microbial communities from Wisconsin, USA - L1105 metagenome | ecosystem: Host-associated > Mammals > Digestive system > Large intestine > Fecal | place: USA...
ACTGTTCTATGTTTAATTAGTCAGTTAATGGATAGTAGTGCTTCGTCTACTGATTATTCATCTTTAACGGGGATTGTTGCTACTATAGCATCTATGATTACAGTTATACAAATTATATTTTATATTATGATTGTTGTAGCTATCATAGTTGCAATATTGGCAGGTATTTATTTCTTTACAAAAGATAAAAAAGACTATGTTATGTTAGGGGAATTTATTGGTTATATTATTTCTTCGGCATTATTATTATTCTCAATGTCAGGAATTAATGCTATGTGTAAGGTGATTAGAGCTTATACAAGTGGAGATTATGCATCTTATTTATCAATGGATTATGCTGGCATGATGAATTCTATTGAAACAGCACTTGATTGTATGAATTATTTTAAATGGGTAATGATTATATTATTTATTGGAAATTTATTTATTTTCTTGGTAATGAAAAATGTTATTAAATTAAGCAATTTCTCATACAATTTAGTTGATGGTGGTTTGGCAGGTGGTGAAAGAAAAATTGTAAGTTATGATCCACAAACTGGTGCACCTATATATGAAGAAGTTTCTTCTCAAGTAACTACAGCAACTGCAAGCAGTGGGGAAACATTAGCAAATATAAAAGCATTTTTTAAAACTAAAAATGGTAAAATTGCTATAGGTGTTGTTGTAGCTGTTATTCTTTTATTTGGTGGCTATAAAGTCTATGATACTTATTTTAATAAAACAGCTATCAGTTTATTAGAAAACGTTGAAGTTGAATTTGATGGATATGATGGTGCTGGTAGAATTAGTTCATGTCGTATTGGTGATATTGAATATGACAAAACAAATGCTGAAATTGCTTCATTTGTTAATTCTATAACATTAGATTATGATTATAGTGATGAATTGAAAAATGGTGATAAGGTTGAAATTTCTGCGGTTTATAATCAAACAACAGCAGAAGAATTAAAATTAGATGTTAAAGATGCTACAACTACAGTAAAAGTAAAAGGATTAATTGAAAGATATAAGAAAGCCTCAGAAGTTCCTAATAAAACATCCAGTGCTATTAAAAAGTTAATGGATGAAGAAATGAAAGAAGATTATGATAGTAGATCTTCTGACTATAGAACTTATAAATCATCATTTGTTTCTATGTACTTTGCATATGATGAAGATAAAACATCTAGTTCTGCTGATTACTGTATTGGTGTTTATAAAGTAGAACAGACTTCTAATTATGGTACGACACCAGAAACAGAAACTTATTATGCTATTGCTTATATAAGTGGAATCAATTCTTCTTATTCATCTGAAGATAAGAAAACTATTTATACAACAAATCTATATGCTTCAGGATATGAAAAGATAACTGATGAATCACAGATTCAATCAGCATTAGAAGATAGTTATCGTTTTGATGATCATAAAATCACTCAGTTTAAATAAAAGATGATTTATTTGAGATTAACTTGAATGAGTTAATCTCTTTTTTTATGAAATAAAAGTTTTAACTATTTTCATATGTATATTGACAAAATATATAGCACACTATATTATAAATATAGCGTGCTATGTTTTTTGGAGGTGCTATATGAAAATAGGTGGACTACTTAAACGGACGCATATATTGCATAGTCAAAGAATAAATGAGAAATTAAAACAATATGATTTAACGACATCTCAATTAGAAGTATTAATTAAAGTAACCATTGCAAATGAAAAAAATGTCTTGATTAATCAAAGAGATATTGAAAAAAGAACAAATCTTACAAATCCTACAGTAACAGGTTTGATTAATCGTTTAGAAATGAAAGGCTTAATTAAACGTGTTGAAAATGATAAAGATAAAAGAATTAAAAATCTTTATATTACTGAAAAAGCAAGATATTTAAATAAAGAATTTAGAAATATTTTTGATAAATCTGATTCTATTGCTTTAAAAGGATTTAGTGAAGAAGAAAAGGAAAATTTAGAAAAATACTTATTAAGAATGATGGAAAATTTAATGAAGGAGGAAATAAAATGATAAAAAGAATTTTAAGTTATGTACAAGAATACAAAAAAACTTCATTACTTACACCGTTGTTTATGGTAGGAGAAGTTATGATGGAAATTTCGTTACCATTTCTTATGTCTTTTATTATTGATGATGGTGTTAATAAAGGAGATATGTCAAAAGTATTGTTTTATGGAATTATTATGTTTATATGTGCACTATTATCACTGTTATGTGGAGCGTTAGCAGGAAAACTAGCTGCTTATGCAAGTGGCGGGTTTGCTAAAAATGTAAGAAAGGCAGTATTCTATAAGGTTCAAGATTTTAGTTTTAAAAATATTGATAAATTTTCTACTTCAGGGTTAGTAACAAGATTATCAACAGATATTACTAATATTCAAAACGCTTATCAAATGGTATTAAGAATGTGTATACGTGCCCCACTTACTTTAATTTGTGCTATGTGTATGACATTTTACATTAATGCTTCATTAGCAACTGTATTTTTATATGCGATTATATTTTTAGGTATCGTTTTATTCTTTATTACGAAAAGTGCGCACGCTATGTTTGAAGATGTTTTTAACAAATATGATGATTTAAATGCCAGCATTCAAGAAAACATTACCAATATGCGAGTTGTAAAAGCCTATGTAAAAGAAAAAGAAGAAACTGTAAAATTTAAAAAAGCTTCTTATGCTGTTTATAATCTATTTAAAAAAGCAGAAAACATTATTATTTTTAATACTCCTGCAATGCAACTTTCAATGTACGCCTGTATTATCTTTATTAGCTGGATAGGTGCTAAAATGATTGTTGGTGGAACGCTAACAACAGGAGAAATGATGTCTATGCTTACATATACAACAAATATTTTGATGTCATTAATGATGTTATCTATGATTTTTGTTATGTTGACAATGTCATTTGCTTCTATTAAACGTATAGATGAAGTATTATGTGAAAAGATAGATTTGGTGAATCCAGAAAATCCAATTCATGAATTAGAAGATGGTTCTATTGAATTTGATCATGTATGTTTTAAATATAATTTAGATGGACCAAATAATAATTTAGATGATATTTGTGTTTCAATAAAAAGCGGTGAAACAATTGGTATCTTAGGTGGTACAGGTAGTGCAAAATCTACATTTGTTCAGCTTATTCCTAGATTATATGATATTACATCGGGTTCATTAAAAGTGGGTGGACATGATGTTAAAGAATATGATTTAGTTTCATTGAGAAATGAAGTTTCCATGGTATTACAAAAAAATGTACTATTTTCTGGAACAATCAAAGAAAATTTACGTTGGGGTAATTTAGAAGCAACAGATGAAGAAATTGTAGCCGCTTGTCATCAGGCGTGTGCTGATGAATTTATTGAAAAAATGCCAGATAAATATGATACTTATATTGAACAGGGAGGTTCAAATGTATCAGGTGGGCAGAAGCAAAGATTGTGTATTGCCAGAGCTTTATTAAAGAAACCGAAAATTTTAATATTAGATGATTCTACAAGTGCTGTAGACACTGGTACTGATGCGATGATTAGAAAGGCTTTTAAGGAAGAATTACCTCAAACAACAAAATTAATCATTTCACAAAGAATATCTTCACTAGAAGATGCTGATAGAATTATTGTATTGAATGATGGAAAAATTGATGGTATTGGAAATCATGAAGAATTATTACAAAATAATACAATATATCAGGAAGTATATGATACACAAGTGAAAGGAGGTAAAAAATAATGCCAGCACCAAGAATGAATAGAACAGTTAAAGCTGATAAAAATACTTTTAAGACAATGAAAAGACTTTTAGGTTATGTGTTTAAAAATTATAAAATGCATTGTTTTATGGTTATGGTATTGATTATTATTTCTTCACTTGCCACTGTAGCAAGTTCATTATTTACTAAAAATTTGATAGATCAATATATTGCTCCTTTATTATTGTCGAGTGCACATCCTTCTTATGAAAAACTATTTCAGGCATTATGCATGATGGCGTGTATTTATGCTATAGGGATAGTAGCAACATACCTTTATAACAAAATACTTATAGAAGTATGTCAGGGCACATTAAAAAATGTAAGAGATGATTTATTTGAACATATGCAAAAATTGCCAATTTCATATTTTGACACTCATGTTCATGGAGATATTATGTCTGTTTATACAAATGATACTGATACTCTTAGACAGATGATCTCACAGAGTATACCACAGTTATTTTCTAGCTGTATAACGATTATTTCAGTATTTATTTCTATGCTGATTTTAAGTATTCCTTTATCTTTAGTTGTTGTGATTATGGTTTTTGTTATGCAAAAAGTAACTAAAGTTGTAGCAGGGAAAAGTGCTATATATTTTGATAAACAACAAGATATGTTGGGGAAAATGAATGGTTTTATTGAAGAAATGATGGATGGGCAAAAAGTCATTAAATCATTTACTCATGAAGAAGAAGCAAAAAAAGATTTTAATAAAATCAATGAAGAATTATTTGAAAGTTCGTATAATGCGAATCAATATTCTAATATTTTAGGACCAATTATGAATAATTTAGGTAATATTTCTTATGTTTTAACAGCTCTATTTGGTGGTGTGGTCGCTATCAATGGAATTGGTGGTTTGTCTTTAGGTGGATTGGCTTCATTTTTACAATTGAATAGATCGTTTAATCAGCCAATTAGTCAAATTTCTCAGCAACTCAATTTTGTTATTATGGCAATGGCTGGTAGTTATCGAATTTTTGAGTTATTAGATGAAGAAGTTGAAATAGATGAAGGATTTGTTACTTTATGTAATGTCAAAGAAACAAATGGTCAATTAGTTGAAACAAATGAAGCAACTAATCGATGGGCTTGGAAACATCCTCATCCAGATGGTGGTTTTGAATTAGTGCCTTTAGTAGGTCATGTTTATTTTGACTGTGTAGATTTTTCATATAATGAATCAAAACAAATATTACATGATATAACTTTATTTGCTAGACAGGGGCAAAAGATTGCTTTTGTTGGAGCAACCGGTGCAGGAAAAACAACAATTACAAATTTGATTAATCGTTTTTATGATATTCAAAAAGGTTCAATTACGTATGATGGTATAGATATTAAGCTAATTAAAAAAGATGATTTGCGTCATTCATTAGGAATCGTTTTACAAGATACACATTTATTTACTGGAACGATCAAAGATAATATAAAATATGCTAATCCAAATGCTACTGATGAAGAAGTTGTAGCAGCAGCTAAGCTAGCAAATGCTGATATATTTATTAATCACTTAGAAAAAGGCTATGATACTATTCTTACTAGTGATGGAGCATCTTTATCACAGGGACAAAGACAATTATTGTCTATTGCTAGAGCTGCATTAGCGAATACACCTGTTTTGATTTTAGATGAAGCAACATCATCTATTGATTCAAGAACAGAAAAAATCGTTCAAGATGGTATGGATAAATTGATGAAGGGAAGAACAACATTTGTTATCGCTCATAGATTATCTACTATTAAAAATAGTGATGTGATTATGGTAATGGATCAAGGAAGAATTATTGAACGAGGTAATCATGATGATCTTATTGCTAAAAAAGGAAAATATTACCAATTATATACTGGTATGATAGAAATGGATTAGAAGTTTATGTAAACTTCTTTTTCATTGAAAATCATTAAAAATCAATATAATCACTTATATTATCCATTAATAAAATATTTACAAATGAATTTAAGTATTACATAATATAAATACCTTAATTGTAGATATTATAATAAATTTATTATTTAAGGAGGTAGACATGGGTACATTTAAGTTTTCAATGACTATGTTAGTTAAAGATTATAAAAAGAGCTTATTTTATGGATTAACTTTAGTATTTGCTGTAGCGGTCAGTTTTATTTTCTTTAATATTATCAATAATAAAGATTTAGCAGATCAGATGATCTCCTCTAGTGGGGGAAGATGGCAAGATGTCAATATGCCCTTTTCATCGATACTTTCTTTTTTGATAGTCTGCTTTTGTTGTTTTATGATATTTTTTGCTAATAACTTCTTTTTAACAAGAAAAACAACAGAACTTGCTATAATGGGAATGTCTGGGTCAGGCTATATTAATTCTACTATGTATGTTTTATATCAAACATTTGTATTATTGGCATTAGCTACACCACTTGGCATATTGATAGGCAGATTAACTGTTCCATATTCAAATGCATATATGTACAGTATGTTAAATGTTAATAAAGATGTTCATATCATTCCTAGAGAAGCATATATTTATTCTTTTTTGGTTGTTGCCATTGTTTTAGCAATGATATGTGTTTTAACCGCTGGATATTTACATAGAAATGATATTTTAGTACTTTTATCTCAAGAAAATGAAATGAATTTTAATAAAGGATCAAAAAAAATACCACCAATTCTATATTTTGGCATATATCTGTTAGGAATAATCATGATGTTTATGAACCCTCATCAGGCAAATGCTTATATTGCACCTACTTTAGTTGGGGTTGCTGGAGCTGTTGGGATTATTCGTTTTGTATTGCCAGATATTGTTAGAAAATTAAAGCAAAATATTTTATTAACGAAACGTTATGCTTTGATTTCTGTTTCTAATTTAAGTTATTCTATTCAAAGATCTTTATTATTATTTACTTTGATGACAGTATCAGTAACAGGAATGATGGCGGTATTAGCTGCCTATAAAGATTCTCCTCGAGAATTTGTAACGTCTGTTATTGGTTATATTGTTGTTATTGTGTTATTGGTTGTTTCTATTATCTATAAGTTATCTATGGAAGCAGCGACAAGAAAAACTTTATTTTTTAATTTATGGAAAATAGGTTATACAAGAGAAGAATTAAAAAAGATCATCAGACAGGAAGTTATTTATTATTATTTAATTTTAATTTTGATTCCTTTGATTTATATTTTGTTTATTGCCGGAAGGTTTATATATTATGGAGATATGTCATTTAGGTTTGCTATTGTATTTTCATTAACATATATAATTCCAATTATCTTATCAGGATTTATGACATATTTTCAATATGTCAGTGCAGTTGTTAAACCAATGAGTGGAGGAAAATAGAATGGAAAGAAAAGAAATATTAGTGGCTGATAAAATTACAAAAATTTATGGTATTGGAACAAAAGCATTATTTGAAGCTTTACATGAAGTATCACTGACTATGTATGAAGGAGAGTTTGTGTGTATTATGGGGCCTTCTGGAGCAGGAAAATCAACTTTTATTAATAATTTATCAATTATAGATATTCCTACTAAGGGAAAGGTTTTTATTAATGGAACAGAAGTACGCGTTATGTCAGAAGGACAAATTGGTAAATTCAGATATGAAAATTTAGGTTTTATTTTCCAAGAGTTTAACTTATTAGATTCACTTACTGTTTTTGAAAATATTGCTGTTCCTCTTACATTAGCAAATGTCAATAAAGATGAAATATCAACAAGGGTGAAAGAGGTTGCTAGAAAATTAGATGTTGAACAAACATTAGATAAATTTCCAAGTGAATGTTCAGGTGGACAAAGACAAAGAGTGGCAATTTGTAGAGCACTTGTTACAAATCCAAAGCTTATTATTGCTGATGAACCAACGGGAAATTTGGATAGTAAAAATTCTCATGAAATTTTATCTTTATTTAAAGAATTGAATGAAAAAGAAGGTGTTTCTATTTTAATGGTTACACATGATGCTAAGATTGCTTCTTATTCTACGAAACTTTTATATATAAAAGATGGTGTTATTGATAGAACGATTGAAAGAGAAGGTTTATCACAAAAGGAATATTTTTATAAAATAGTTGATATTAATTCTAGTGATTCACAGGAGTTATTTGAATAATGGGTTTAATTAAACTATCATTCATTTCCTTAAAAAAAGATTTGTCAAAAAGTATTTTTTACTTTTTGACATTTCTACTGACAACTATTTTTATTTTTTCTTTTTTTAATTTAACATTTAATCCGGGAGCACATATTCATTTAGGTAAAGATGATACAACCTTTGTTACACCGATTGCTGTTTTTGTTATTATCATTGCCATGGTTTGTGTTTTTCTAGCAAATAATTTTTATGTTTCTAATAAAGGAAAAGAAATATCTATTATATTAATGTCAGGAGCAAGCGTTTACCAACTTGGTATTTATTTGTTTTTACAAGTATTTATTATCATGTTATTTGCTATTCCATTAGGCTGTATATTTGGATATTTGCTTATTCCAGTTATAAATTCAGTTTTTGCTTCAACATTTGTTTATCAGGGAAGTCTATTTTATTTGGCTGATGAAACAGCGGTTGCGACAGGAGCGATTTTAGCTTTTGAGGTTTTTTGGTGTTCTTTATTGAATTTAGGATATTGTGTAAGAAGTACGATCAATGCAATGATTCAAGAAGAAAATAAAATTACTATTTCTAAATCTTTTGGACATATATCTACCTTTGATTTTAAAAGCAGGCGTATTCAATTATCAGATAAAATGTGTATTGTTTTATATATTTTACCTGCGATTATCTTTGTCTTTTTAAAAGATGCGATGTCATTTTTATTATTTTCATTAATAGGGATTATTGGTATATTTGGTATTATTAAAAATGTATTACCAAATATAATAAAAACAAGACAAAGAAGTCAATCTTTAGAAAATCCAATACATTTAATAAGTTTAGGCTTTTTTCATAGTGATATTCAAAAAGTATTTAGTTTGTTGATTATTATATTGCTGTCATCTATTTTATTAACTTGTGTTACTGTTTATACATTGAAACAGCCTTTGGTTTCTATGGTTACTTTAATGTCATATATCTCGGTGATGATTTTAATGTCTTTAACGATTGTCTTTAAAATAGGGATGGAATTGAATAAAAGGAAAAAGAATTTTCAAAATCTTTGTTATTTAGGATATACATTAAAACAGTTAAAACAAATCATAACTTTAGAAATGCAATTATTCTATGGATTAATATTATTTTTACCATTAATATATCAAATCATCATTTTACTTAATCTTTTCTTGTCACAACAAATAACAATTTTTTTAATGATAATTATATTAGTAATACAAATTGTACCTGTTGTTATAAGCTATTTTATAAGTATCAGATTATATAATAGTATTGTTCCAAAAAGTATAATTGATGAAAGATAAAAAGTTTCATTTATAAAATAATGCTTCTATCTATTGGATAGAAGCACTTTATTATAATAGGACTATTTTTTCTTTTTGAAAAAACTAAAAATAGAAAAAGGTTCTTTGGCTTCTTCATGAAAAGGATCACAGATTGCATTTTGCTTAACATCATAAAAGTCAACTTTTTTAGTTTTGGTATCAAATAAACAATATGTGGGACTACGATATTGACCACGAGGATAAGTTACACTGCCGGGATTTATAAAAGTAATGTGATCTTTGATAATATAAGTAGGATTATGTGTATGACCGAAACACACAATATCAATATGATTTGCCTTTGCATAAGTTTCTAATTCCTGAATGCCAAAATCAACATTATAAAGATGTCCATGAACAATATAAAATTTTAAATTGTCTATTGTCAATGTTAATTCCTTAGCAATCGGTGGTCTGTCATTATTCCCTCTAACATTATAAAAATTATCTAAATCTAAACCATCAAAAGTCATATATATATCACCACAATGTATATAATAATCAACTTGATGTCTACCCATCAATTTTAAAAGTTCAGCCTTATTCATAGAATGGCTGTCAGAAAGTATCATTATCTTCATCTTGACTCTCCTTTAAAATCATTATTTTCTATGTTATAATATTATCATCTTTAAAAAGTGAAAGCGAGTGATTTGATGAGCCCATTTATTAGTTTTAAAGATGTCAAAAAAATATATCGAGTTGGAGATATTGAAATACACGCAAGTGATGGTGTTAATTTTGAAGTAAATAAAGGTGAGTTTGTTGTTATTGTTGGACCTTCAGGAGCAGGGAAAACAACGATTTTGAATCTTTTAGGTGGTATGGATAAAGCTACCAGTGGACAAATCATTGTAGATGGAGCAAATGTTGCATTATATGATGAAAAAAAATTGACACAATATCGTCGAGATGATATAGGTTTCGTTTTTCAGTTTTATAATTTAGTACAGAATTTAACGGCATTAGAGAATGTTGAACTTGCTTCGCAGATTTCTAAAAATCCTTTAGATGAAAAAATGGTATTGAAAAGAGTTGAATTAGAAAATCGTATGAATAACTTTCCTGCACAGCTTTCAGGTGGGGAACAGCAGCGTGTTGCTATAGCAAGAGCGATTGCTAAAAATCCTAAGTTATTATTGTGTGATGAACCAACTGGGGCATTGGATTATTTAACAGGAAAATCAATTCTTTCATTATTAAGAGAAATGTGTGATAAATATAATATGACAGTTATTGTTATAACTCATAATAGTGCTTTAGCCGGTATGGCTGATCGAGTTATTCATTTAAAAAATGGCAGGGTTGATAAGATGTTTTTAAATGAACATCCTCAATCTATCCAAGAAATAGAGTGGTAGTGTATGAAGAAAAAGGCGTATGTTAAAAATCAAATAAGAACTATTTCAAAGACACGAGCAAGGTTTTTGTCGATATTCTGTATTGTATTTTTAGGTGCGGCTTTTTTTGCTGGGTTAAGGCATTCACCGATCATCATGAAAGAATCTATGCATCAATATTTACAAAAATATCAATGGAATGATTTGAATTATATAGGAACACTTGGTTTTGATAATGAGCTTATTGAAGATGTTTCTAAAGTTGATGGTGTAAAGAGTATTGATTATGGATTTAGATTTGATGGTTTAATGAGTTATTTAGATAAGGCAAATATTGGTGTTACTGTATATACTGATGATAATTTTGCAGAAGGTGTTGATTTGCCGGAATTAAAATTGGGAAGATTTCCTAAAAAAGATAATGAATGTTTGTTAGATGATAGATATTTTAATAACAATCAGTTAAAGCTTAATCAGGAAATTGAAATTAAAAATGATTATGGAAGCAAGGTATATAAAATAGTAGGTACTGCTAATGATACACGTTATACTTGTAATTTTGATCGAGGAACGAATAGTTTAGGTGATGGTAATAATAATGCTTTTGTTTTAGTTTTAACTAAGGGTAATGAAACAATGGCTGTACCAAATGATTTATTTGAATTGCATGATAATAAAACGTTTTATAATGATTTGCGTATTCATTTAGAAAATCCAGATGATTTATATGAATTTGATGATGATTATGATGAATATGTTAAACCTATTAATAAGGAAATCAAAGCTATTTTTAAATCTTATTATGCTTCTTTATATGATGATATAAAAGATGAGGCTAATAAGCAAATCAGTGATGGTCAAAAGGAATATGATGATGGTTTGAGTCAATATAATGATGGAATGAAAGCTTATCAAGAGGGATTGGCTCAATATAATAAAGGTAAAGCTGAATATGATAATGGATATAGGCAATATCAAGATGGATTAAAGCAATATAATGAAGGATATAGTCAATATCAAAGTGGTTTGAAACAATATCAAGATGGATATAATCAATATTTAACTGGCTTAGAACAATATAACAGTTCTCAGTCACAAATTGAACAGGCTTTAACAGCTTTTGGTGGTTATGATGCTGCCTGTCAAATCAAGGCACAATTAGAGGCAATGGGACAGGTTGAA
>Ga0129309_1001474_pt1 | contig 11656 bp, 8 predicted proteins | sample L1105metagenome_FD_94439 | JGI IMG/M metagenome (GOLD analysis project Ga0129309, IMG submission 94439) | Ring-tailed lemur group fecal microbial communities from Wisconsin, USA - L1105 metagenome | ecosystem: Host-associated > Mammals > Digestive system > Large intestine > Fecal | place: USA...
ATTTTGTAATTGTTCTAATGAATATAAATTATCCATTTCTTCATTTAGTTCAAAATGGTAAATATGCATATACCATGTACGATGAGTAAAAATATGTTTAATATCTTTTATATAACAATTTATATGAATATTTTTATGATATTCTTCTTGAAATCGTTCTAAAAAGCTATAAGGACTTTCTAAATCGTATTGAATAAAACCATATAAATTTTCTAATAGTCCCGAACTATTTTTTATCAAAAGAAATTTATCTTTATATGTCACAATTCCTGTAATATAATTCATGTCTTGATGTTTTATTTTTTTTATATTGATTGGTAAAACTTCCTGCTGTTTTTCTTTACAAGCCTTACAATATTGCTGAATTGGACAGATAGAACAACGAGGATGAACAGGTCTACAAATAGTTGCTCCTAAATCCATTAAGCCCTGATTAAATGAGGAAGCATCTTTATCTTTTATTAATTTTTCAACAATATCATATATCTTTTTTTGTGTTTTATTTAAAGCAATATTTTCTTCTAACAAGTAAAGACGAGAAATAATTCTTAACACATTACCATCAACTGCTGGAACACATTTTCCATAGGCAATAGATGAAATTGCCCCTGCAGTATACTCTCCTATTCCTTTTAAAGATAAAATATCTTCATATTCAACAGGAAAATGCCCATTATATTCTTTTAAAATCATCTGTGCTGATTCATGCAAATGTTTTGCTCGTCGATAATATCCTAACCCTTCCCACAGCTTATAAACATCTTCTAAAGATGCTTTTGCTAGACTTTCTATATTTGGAAATGTTTCTATAAATCTATTAAAATAAGGAATAACTGCTTCTGTTGTTGTTTGTTGAAGCATAATTTCACTGATCCATATATGATAGGGGTCTTGATCTTTTCGCCAAGGAAATTCCCTATGATTTTTCTTATACCATTCAATTAATTTATCTTGCATCATTTTTACCTCAATTATTAGTATAACCGAATTATAAAGAAAAAAGAATCAAAATGATTCTTTAAACATATATGTATTTGATTTATTATCTTCTTTGTTCAATGATTTTTATTTTCTATAGCTATTTAAACTGCCTGATTATTAATTTTATCTTTTTTACATTAACCCAAAAATCCACATCATCACCATTGTTACAATGACAGTAATGAATGCTGTTGCAACAACTAACATTGCTTTTTGATATGGTCGTTTTCCGCTTTCTCTGGCTTTAGAAATTTCATCTAAACTTTGACCTTCTGTAAAAGCAATGATTTCTCTATAGGTCTGAATATCAAACTGTTTTTTGAACTTTTCTACTTTTACAGCAAAATACATAGTTATCATATAAAGCAAGATCCACATTAAAATTCCTATATTATTAAAAAAATATACAAATGGTATCATTGACACAATAACAATAATAAACAGTACGCTAAAAATATTACTTAATCTTTCAAATTCCTTTCTGTCAACTTCGTTAATTCTTTCTTTCATTTTACCAATATCACTTCTAACTAAAATATCAATAGAAACACTAAAAATTTCACTGAGCAATGATAGACTTTCTATATCAGGATAACTTTTATCATTTTCCCAATTAGATATAGTTTGCCTAGAAACATAGACTTTTTGAGCTAACTCATCCTGTGAGAGTCCTAAATCATTTCGATATTTTTTAATATGATTTCCTATTTCCATCTTGTTGTCTCCTTTCAATTTTATCTTAATTCATAATATTGGCTTTGTCTGTCAAATGTCTTTGACATAAGTATAAAACGTTGTCAATTTTAGAAATATTATTGATTTTTACAATAAAAGATTTTAATCGATTATCTACTTACAATCAATTATTTTCATAATGAGTGATAGTTCAAATATTTTATGTTTGTTAAATTCTTATTTTTTAATTATGGCTGTATTTAAAAAATAGATACTCATGCAAGTATCTATTGTGTTTTTCATTCTTAACTATTTGATTACAATTATTAACATATTTGTTTTGAGCTTATGAAGAAAATGTTTCATATAATGTTTTTCTTTTTTAAAATGAAAAAAGTTGAGATAAATTTTAAAAATTTTATCTCAACTTAATTAATAGCTTTATTATTGACATATAATTTATAGCCATTAAAATCAATATTACTATATGTGCTATCTTCATCACTAAAAGATGTCACATAACAATCTCCAGTTAACTTAATTTTTGAAGATTTATCTAATGTTAAAGATATAGATTGTGCTACATTATCTCCATTAATAGTTCCTTCATAATATGATCCAGACGATATAGTCATATTTAATTGAGAAATAGAGTCAATGGCTATATCCCCAACTGCCTGCTGATTTACTAAAACCAAGTTAACATTTCCACCATTTGCACCTGTGTTTCCCCAAGAGTCAGCCTGTGCTCTTAAAAAGTAACCATTTTTATCATTATTAACGATTGTATTATTTGTTAATGAAATTGCTGCTGTTGTATTTGTAATATAAAATGTATCTCCATTATTCGTTGTGATTACACTATCATTTGCTATAAAAGATGCATTCCCTTCTGCTGCATCACCTGACATAGATTGATATAAAAATATATTTTTGTATGTTGTCGATTGTCCATTTAATTTGGTATTACTATCTGTCAAATCGCAATTATTGATTGTTACAGAGTTAGCACCTTCAATAACTATACCTTCAGATGCTTTAGACACCAATTTTGCATGATTTACAGTGACATCTGCTGTAGAATATATGGCTGGTGAACCCTGACCTGTTGTTGTATATGTTCCCCCATCTATCGTTACAGTTCCACCTCCACGGTCAGTTCTTATTGCTGCACTTGATATTCCACTAGTATGAATCGTTAAATTAGATGCATTCATAATGCCTCCACCAGTTGTCATAATTCCACCAGCATTATCTCCTGCTGTCGTAATAGTTGAATCACTGATTGTTATGGTTGTTCCATCATTAGAAGCATTGTTAGTAGTGGCACTGCCACCATAACTAAATACACCATTAGCACCATCTGCTTCTGTACTGACAGTTATATTTTTTAAAATAAGATTTGCTCCATCTTTAGCGATGATTCCAGAATTATTTCCATAAAAGTTCGTTGTATCTCCACTATCGCCATTACCTGTTTTTGTCACTTTTATATTTGATAATGTTACATCAACATCGCCACTTACCAAAATCGCATTCTCATTAGAATTTGTTGAAGAAAATTCACCATTTGTTATTGTTTCATCTTCAGTTATTTCCTTAACTGCACTATAAGTCACTGAAGTTTCCATCTCACTCATTTGATTTGTGGATTGACCAAACACATATCGATGAGTAACATAACTATCAAGGCAAGTCACACTAACCATTAATATAATACTTGCCAGAACAAATATAATCACTTTATCTCCATTATAAAATGTTTCTTTAAATGTTCTTTGATTGAATTTTGACATCACTAAATACATAACCACTATAGCTAATATCATACTTTCTAAACCAAACAATATATAATAAATAATTGATAAACTATTGGAAATATTCATATTTTGCATATCACTCATTTGTTTGCCTTGATTGATATTTCCGCCATCTGGTGCATTATTATCTTCATTATTTGATTTTTCAGGTGGTGTTGACATTCCTTCATTTGACTTTGATTCAGCACTGTTTTCTAAATTTTCATCTTCTGTATTTTCAGACATTTCCCCATTTTCTTCATTTTGCATATCTGGTGGTGTTTGCCCACCCATAACAATCGTTGGTGCATTTGTTGTAGATACATTATTTTCTTTATCCTTAGCATATTTCATTGTCAAAAACATGAATGTACAAATAAGTAATATTACTAAAACCATTACACTATTTTTAACACTTCTTTTTTTCATTTTTTTCATCTCTGATTAGTATATCATCATAAAAATATAATATTTAATTTTATGATGATTTTATAAAATAGATTTATTCTTAATTAATAAATCTTTTTGCAGAGATTTCCTCCTTTCACTGTTATATTAAAACAGATTTCTTAAATAAAAATTAAAAAAAGCATATTTATGCTTTTTTTAAAATTATTTGAAATGTTGTCAATTCCTGATTAGATTTTGCAGTGATTTTACCTTGATGATTTTCAACAATATTTTTTGCTATTGCAAGACCCAATCCATATCTATTATCTGCTCTGTTTCTCGATTTATCCACTCGATAAAATCTTTCAAATATCTTTTCTTCTTCTCCATCAGGAATACTTTGACCTTGATTTTTTACTTCCAAACATATTTCATTATCCTTCTGTTTTAAAAAAACTTGTATTTTCCCATGAGATTGAGAATGCTTTATTGCATTATCCAGCAATATTTCTAAAAGTTGTTTTATACTATTTTCATCCATATTCATTTTTATATGATCTTCTATGTCATATTCTAATTGTAAATTCTTTTCAAAAGTCTTTCCTTCAAAAGTTAAAACAGATAATTCTACAATTTTAGATAAATCTCCTACTTTAAATATCTTTTGAATTTCATTTTCACTTTGAGCCAGTTCCAATAAATCTGTTATTAAATCATTCATTCGATTGGCTTCATTTTTTATATAATTTAACCACTTTTTTTCTAATGGATTGTCCTGCAAAGCATCACTGCTGGCAATAATGACAGAAAGTGGTGTTTTAAGTTCATGAGAGGCATCAGCAATAAATTGTTTCTGTTTATCAAAACTTATCTTTACTGGTTGAATGATCCATTTTGTTATTACATACGAAACAAAAAAGAGAATACACTCTAATATAACACATATAATTGCTGATGTTTGCAAATAAGAAAATAGTCTAGCTTTCACAATACTGTTATCTAAAATAATCAATGATTTCCCCTCTAAATAAGAATATGAATAATCATCAAAATATAAATTTCCTATTTTCGTTTGTAAAAAATCATCATTTTCTAAAATATTTGTAGCAATATTTTCAATCTCATCATATGTCATATTATTTTGTGAATGATTAATAACATCTTTAACATGATTATACTTGTCTAACAAAACAGTATAAACAATAGAATCCATAAATACAACATTCATATCTTCCGGAGCACCTTGTAAATCATTATTTTTTTCTATGTTATCAATATCATCATTTTCATCTAATAATGTATTCGGTTTATTATTTTCTTCTATTTTTTGACTAATGCTTGAAATTTGATCTAAATTATTGATTATAGTCTGTTTTTCCTGATTATAATTTTGAATATTAAAAACAAAAATAAAGCTGAATAATGAAATAGTTAATATCAAAAAAATAGTAAAAAAGACCTGCTGTTTAAGTTTTTTCATATTTATACTCCAACTTATATCCTAAACCTCTCGATGCTTTAATATTCACATTTGAGCCAATTGCTTTTAACTTTTTTCTAATAAAAGATAAGTAAACTTCTAAATTATTAGACTCTATATCATTATAAATTCCCCAAACTTTATCATAAATTTGTTCTTTTGATAATATCTGATGAGGATTATTCATTAAATATTCTAATAATTGAAACTCTTTACAAACCAATTCAACACTATTATTTGTCTTTATACAGTTTAATTGATAGGTTGTTGTATTTAATTCTATATCCCCATATTCTATAACATATCTTTTTGTTCCGTTAAACATTTTCAACTGTGCATTGACTCTGGCAATTAATTCATCTATATAAAATGGTTTTGTAACATAATCATTAGCTCCATTATTAAACCCATTTAACTTATCTTCTAACATTGTTTTTGCTGTTAACATAATAACTTTACTATCAATATTCTGTTTTCTTATTTCATTTAAGATTTCAAAACCATTTATATAAGGCAACATGACGTCTAAAATAATCAAATCATAAATATTAGATAAAGCATTATATAAACCTTTTTCACCATCAGTAGAAATATCTACAATATATTTTTCTTTTTCTAATCTTACCTTTATAATATCTGCTAAATGAAATTCATCTTCTATAATTAAAATACGCATATTCATCACCATTTTTAAAATATCACAATTAGATTAAATAAAAATTAAATCTTTTAATTATTTAACATTTTCAAGATAGGTGATCACTTCTAATAAACTATCTAATACTCTTTCACTCATTTCTTGAAAATTTTTCGCTGGTTTTTTCATATCAGGTATACAAATTACAGGAATTTTTGCTAAAAAGGCAGCTTGTATACCTGCTTCACTATCTTCTAAAACCAATCCTTCATCAGCATTGATTTTTATTTTCTCGCAAGCCTTTAAAAAAATATCTGGTGCTGGTTTTCCATTTTCTATCTCTGTTCCAAAAACCATTTCATCAAAATAATTCTCAATCTGATGTTGTTTTAAAACCATTAATGCTCTTTCTTTAGTACTTGAAGTTGCTAAAACAATTTTAAACTGATGATTTTTTAAATATTTTAATAATTCTTTTGCTCCGGTTTTTAATGCTACACCTTTTTCAAAATATTCTTTTTCATGTTCATCAACAAAATCTAATCCCTCTTTTACTGTGATAGGTAAATGGAATCTTTGCACAATAGCTTCCATATTACTTAAAGCAGTTTTCCCACTATAAGTTTGTGTATAGTCTTCTATTGAAAAATAATATCCATATGGCTTTATTAAATCCTGATATAATTGATATGAGATTACTTCACTATCAATCAACAACCCATCTAAATCAAATATAATTGCTTTGTACATAATCTATCTCCTTTATAACTTTTAGCCTAAGCACAAATGAAATAAACCTATTAAAATATATTCATTTATACTTTTTATTTTTTGTATTGTTGGTAGTGTATCACTGGGAAGAACTTTTAATAATTCTCTCTTTAATTCATTGATTTGATCAATTAATTCAGTATATATTAAAATAATTTCTGAATCTACAACCGATACAATCGTTAAAATATCATTAACAAGTATATCCAAAATTTCTTGTGATGTCTTGTTTGATGAAAAATACTCCTTAACAAGATGCCTTGAAGCATATTGTATTTCTCCAGCTAAATTAGCGTGTCCCTTTATTAATTGACCGTTAACAATAATACCTGCTCCCGGATAATGATTAACCGGCTGAAAAATAAAAGCCAGATTTTCATATTGTTTTTGACTTGCATAATAACCAGCAGCGGCACTATTAACATCATTATATACATAAATATCCTGTTTAAAATCTTTATGAAGTAAATCGTATATATAACAATTATCTAATCCATTTAAATATGTTGACACCAGCATTCCTTTTTTTGTAATAAATCCCGGTGTTGAAATGGCAATAATATCTAAATTCTGATAAGATGCGATAACATAGCGAATAATATCAGAAATATCTTGAATAGATATTTTTAATTTTATGATTTCATTATCTAAAATAAGATTTTGATATTGATCATAATAACGATATAAAATATGTATTCTTTTTTTATCTCTAAATATTGATAAACATAAAATACTTTTTTGCTTTTTCGCTTTTCTTTTAATATGAACTGTGACCTTTTCTGCAACTTTCTTTTTTGATATTTCATTTATGATAAGATCAATAAAAGCTTTCGTATCATATTTAGCAAAAATCTGACTAGGTATTGAAAAGGCCAAAACTGTCTTACTATATTGTTTAACGTTTGATAACAGATAAGAAATTTGCGGTGCTAAAAAGACAATATCATAATTATCAATAACATTATATATTTGACTATAAGCAACAGCCTCTACATGAATATCTAAATTTAAAATTTGACTTGCTTCATTTAATAATTCAGCGAAATATGATGTAGTCATCCCGCCACTACAGCTTAGTAATACTTTTATTGATTTTCTGTTTTCAAGCTGTTCGATACATTCTTTCATTTCATGAAATAGTTGTATAGCGTGTTTTAAATTGTTCATTTGAAAATGTAAATAAAATTCATCTTTATGATGTATAAGATTTCTTATCTTTAATTCTACAATATCCATAGGCTGAAAAAAGATTTCTCCCTGACATTTTGAACTTTGTAAAATTATATGATGATCATCTTTTAAAACAATAGAACATGATTTTATTTTTTGTCCTAATATCCAATATTTAAACAATGAACAGTACGTACTTTTTAAAAATTCATCCATATTTTCTCACCTGCTATTTAAAATAATGTATTATTCTTTATTAAGAATATATCATTTTTTTGAGATGAAAAATGATATATAATTTTTTTTGAAATTTTATTTTCAAAAAAATCATTGATAAAAGAATAATTTTGATAATAAATTTCAAAATTAAATAATTAAGAAAATAATTATATTTCCTTTGTTATAATTTACTTATAAAAAGAGGTGTAGAGAAATGAATATTTTTTCAAAAATAAAACAAATAGATGATTTGACAAATTCAGAAAGAGTTGTAGCTAATTATATTCTTGAATATCCTCAAGAAGTCATTGAATTAGATATTAAGGAATTATCAAAAAAATGCTATGTATCAGTTTCAACGATTTATAGATTTATAGATAAATTAGAATTACAAGGCTTTTCTCAATTAAAGCTCCTTATTTCGAGTCAAATTTTAGAATATCAAGATGAACAAAAGAATACAGACTATAATTATCCTTTTAAAAAAAGTGATACACTTTTTCAAATTACCACAAAAATGTCTTCATTATATGAACAAACTATTATTTCAACAAAAAATCTTTTAGATTTAGATATTTTATTAAAGGTTATACAATCATTAGATAAAGCAGATCACATTGTTATGTTGCCATCATCTGGTAATGTCAATATTGCCCAAAACTTTCAACTCAATATGAAAGAAATTGGTAAACAAGTAGATGTTGAAACAATTCCATATTTGCAATACTTGTCATCGCTATCCATGACAGAAAATGATGTAGCTATTGTCATATCATACGCTAATCGTGGTACAGCTATGTTAGATATTATGAAAGAGTTGCACAAACATCATGTCACAATTATTTTAATATCTTCGACTCTGCCAAGTGAATTATTTGCCTATGCGACTTATCATTTATTTTTTTGTCCCTATGAAAGCATAGATAAAAAAATCGCATCTTTTACCTCAAGAATTTCATTACAATATTTATTAGATATTTTATTTGCTTGTTATTTTAATAGACATTATCAAGAAAATATGGCATTTAAAAATAAAATAAAAAAGACATTATAATATAAAACCACCAAATTTGTTATTTTGGTGGTTTTATATACAAAATCTAATGATTTATTATTTAATCTAATTTCATATAAATTGAACTATTATTATAACTATCTATTTTATAAAAGCTAAACTTTTCATACATATGAATTGATTTTCTAAAAACTATGATTGAACATACAGACGTTTCATCTTACAATCTTCCCTTTGATAAACCATATTTGACATTCAAATCTTTTAGTTTTTCATTACAGTTTTATACTTTTAAATAATCTTGAAAAGTACTATCATCTTCAATTAACTTATTCGTTTTTTCAGAAAAAAACTGCTTTCTTCAATTTTATTGTATGCAGGTATTATTTCTATATTCATTGTATTATTTTTACTTGTAAATAAACTATATTCATAAGCAAACTCATCATAAATTTTAATTTATTTTTTTATCGATTATATTTCATTGATAAACAAACTATACTCTCTATATGTTTTGTTCTTGGAAACATATCATATAAATACATTTCTTTAGTATCATAACCTAACTTTTTAAAATATAGTATATCTCTTATTTGTGTTATTGGATCACAAGAAATATAAACAATCTGTTTGGGTTTTAATTTATACACGGCATCCATAAATTCTTTAGTTGACCCGCTTCTTGGTGGATCCATAATAATTATATCTATTTTTTGTCTTTCTTTTGCCAGCAAAGTCATAAAATGACTCGCATCATCACAGACGAACTGAATATTATTTAGATTATTCATTCTTGCATTATTGATTGCATCTTTTATTGCATTTCTGTTGCTTTCTACACCAATGACTTGATTGACCTTTTTTGATAAAATCATACCTATTGTCCCTATTCCACAATACGCATCAATAGCGACTTCATTTCCTTTCAACTTTAATAATGATAATGCTTTGGTATAAAGATTGACACATTGATCATGATTGATCTGATAAAAAGATTGGGGAGAAATCTTAAATTTCAAGCCACATAATTCATCAACAATAAAACCTTTGCCATATAAGACCTTATCTTCATTTCCTAAAACAATTGGTGTTTTTCTTGTATTGACATTTAAAACAATTGTTTGAATACTAGAAAATTTTTGCGTCAATTCATGACATAAATTTTTAGAACCTTTAAATATTTTATCATTACAAACAAGAACAACCATTGTTTGATTCGTTTTTACTGCTCTTTTTATCAGTACGTGTCTTAATAAACCCTTATGTTTTTTAGAATCATAAATAGAAATATGATATTTTTTAAAGAATTTTTGTAAGAACATTAATATATTATCCATAATTTCTTCATGTAATAAACATCTTTGATAAGGGATAATCTGCCTCGTATTTTCTTCATATAATCCATATTCATAATTTTGATTATATGCTACAATTACTTTATTTCTATAGCCTTTATCTAATGGCGAAGCAACTGTTGGATGCACCTTTATATTTAAATGTTTTTTATCTACTTCTTTTTTTATAAATCGTGTTTTTTGACAAAGCTGATTTTGATAATCATCATCTTTAAAATAACAGCCACCACATTTATTAATTAATGAACACTTCATAAAATACTCCTTTATAATCTTTAAATCAGTAAAATTATTATAACATAAGTTTTATTATTTGATGAAATAATGTATCGGTGTTATAATTGTCCGGAGGTGAGATTATGAGTAAAATAGATATTATTTCTGGATTTTTAGGTGCCGGAAAAACAACATTAATTAAAAAGTTAATTGAAGAAGTTTATACAAATGAAAAAATAGTTTTAATTGAAAATGAATTTGGAGAAATTGGCATTGATGGTACATTTTTACAAGATTCAGGTGTCACTATTAATGAAATGAACTCTGGCTGTATTTGTTGTAGTTTAGTAGGAGATTTTGAAGCTTCCTTAAAAGAAGTCTTAGATACTTATCACCCTGATAGAGTTATCATTGAACCTTCAGGTGTAGGTAAATTAAGTGATGTTATTAAAGCTGTATCAAAAATTAAAAGTGACGAATTAGAATTAGATAATTTCATCACAGTTGTTGATGCTAAAAAATGTCGTATGTATACAAAAAACTTTGGTGAATTTTATAACAACCAAGTTGAACACGCATCTTTGATTGTATTAAGTCGTTCACAAGATTTAAATGAATTTCAATTAAATGAATGCTTAGATATTTTAAAAGGTTTAAATGATCATACACCGATTATCACTACTCCATGGGATAAATTAGATGGTAAAGATATAATTAATGCTTGTCTTGTTAATTTAGAAGATGAGTTATTACATGAACACCATCACCACGATGAAGAACATGAATGCCATCATCATGAACACCATCACCATGATGAAGAATGTAAATGCCATCATCATGAACATCATCACCATGATGAAGAACATGAATGCCATCATCATGAACATCATCACCATGATGAAGAATGTGGTTGTGGACATCATCACCATCATGCTGATGAAGTATTTA
>Ga0129309_1001478_pt1 | contig 11631 bp, 15 predicted proteins | sample L1105metagenome_FD_94439 | JGI IMG/M metagenome (GOLD analysis project Ga0129309, IMG submission 94439) | Ring-tailed lemur group fecal microbial communities from Wisconsin, USA - L1105 metagenome | ecosystem: Host-associated > Mammals > Digestive system > Large intestine > Fecal | place: USA...
GCCGGGAGAACGTATCGGATATATAGCTTTCTCGAATAAAATTGCGGATGCGGATATTATGCCTGGTGCACTTGTACAGTCTGCAAGACTGTTGTCGTATGTATGTGTGCCTTCGATGTTTCAGAAAGTTGTCGCAAGATGTGTTACGGACACGGCAGACTTATCGGTTTATGCAAAAAACAGAGAGAGATTTTATCATGCATTGACAGAGATGGGATATGAGTGTGCAGAACCCGGAGGAGCATTTTATCTGTTTATGAAAGCACTGGGTGGTGATGCAGGAGCATTTTGTGAAGCGGCAAAGAAGTACGATTTATTATTAGTTCCAAGTGATAGTTTTGGATGTTCCGGATATGTACGGATCAGCTATTGTGTAGATCCGCAGAAAATCGAAGGAGCACTGCCGTTATTTAAAAAATTAATGGAAGAGTATAAAGGAGAAAAATAATGATGGGAAGCTGGAGAGAGAATATTCGTCAGGTTGTTCCTTATACACCGGGAGAACAGCCAAAGCGCACAAACCTGATAAAATTAAATACAAATGAAAACCCATATCCGCCATCAAAAAAAGTACAGGAAATGCTGGATCAGATTACCGGGTGGAGATTATATCCGGATCCGACCGCGAGCAAATTAGTTCATGCTTTAGCAAAATATCATGGACTAAAGGATGATCAGATTTTTGTTGGTGTAGGATCCGATGATGTTTTAGCGATGTCTTTTATGACATTTTTTAATTCGGACAAGCCGATTTTATTTCCGGATATTACATATTCCTTTTATGATGTTTGGGCAGATTTGTTTAAGATTCCGTATAAAACAAAGGCTTTGGATGAACAATTTCATATAAAAAGCGAAGATTATAAGGAGCCGAATGGAGGAATTATTTTTCCAAATCCGAATGCTCCAACGGGAGTATTAGTTGATCTGGATTTTATCGAAGATATTTTAAAGGCCAATCAGGATGTGATTGTCATTGTGGACGAAGCTTATATTGATTTTGGAGGCGTTTCTGCAAAGCCTTTACTAAAAAAATATGAAAATCTTCTGGTAGTACAGACTTATTCAAAGTCCAGATCGCTTGCAGGACTGCGGATCGGATACGCGATGGGAAATCCGGAATTGATAAAAGCTTTAAATGATGTTAAATATTCATTTAATTCGTATACGATGAATCAACCGGCGATTGCAATAGGAGCAGCAGTGTTGGAAGATGAAGAGCATTTTAGAGCGACGACGGAAAAGATCATTCATACGCGAGAATGGTTCAAAACAGAAATGAAAAAACTTGGTTTTTCTTTTGAGGACTCAAAGTCAAATTTTTTATTTGTTACGCATAAATACGCAAAGGCGCAGGATATCTTTGAGGCTGCGAAGGCACAGGATATTTTTGTACGCTATTTTCCGAAACCGAGAATTGACAATTATCTGAGAATTACAATTGGAACAGATGAAGAGATGAGAAGATTTCTTGACTTTGTCCGATCTTTTTTAGCAGATATGAAAATTGAAAAGAAGAATTAAAATTGTAAAATTTTTACATATCCTATTGCTTTTTCGTTCCGAATCATTTAAACTATAAGCAAAGGAATTACAGGAAGAGTATTTAGAGTATTAAGGGGATATGACTTTGTTCTATGTAATCCTATTTCTTTTATATAGGAGGACATACACAATGACGTATGAAGAATTTAAGAAGCTTGTAGAGTATGAAGAAGGATTCGTGGATCATGAGAAGAGGAAAAAAGGGTTTACAGAAGGTTTGTTTGATTATCAAAATATTAAGCCGAGAATCTTTTACCGTTTGATCGCCATAAAAGGGAATGAAGAGATCTTGGAACGAAGTCCGCACATTTTATTTTTTGACATGGCCATTACTTTTCGATGGCTGTTCCACGAGAATAAAGATGGAATTTCATCTGCATTGATTGAAAAAAGGCACATCGAATCTTGGAATGTGGATGAGGAGGACGTAATAAAAGAAGCAGTTAGGAATACGCCTGAATTGTTTCCTTTAAAATGGAGCAGAATATTAGAAGTAATCAATCAGTGGATGGAACTTGGAGGTCCGGATCTTCCGCTCTTTGTTTTGACGAATCGTATTGGCATTAATGGAGCATCTGTTATCTTTTATAAAGATGTATGGAAGAAGTTCAGCGGGATATCCGGGCAGGGCATTTATATATTGCCGTCCAGTATTCACGAAGTATTGTTGATCGCTGAAGAAGAAGTCTCTGATCCGGCAGATTTATATCAGATGGTGTGGGAAGCGAATCATACGGTAGTGACACCGCGAGAATTTCTGTCGAATCAGGTTTTGTATTATGATCCGGGGACTCAGAGAATCGAGATCGCACGCAGCAGAAAGTAGATGATAGATTGAAACGATGGGAAATATATCTTGAGTTTATATTTGAAATTTTCTTTTTAATTTCAGGAGGGTGCCTGTTGATTTTTGGTCTTCCTGTATTATTGAAATTTTTCTGGCCGTTTGTAGTTGGCTGGATCATTGCAGTACTTGCAGGACCACTATGCAGTTTTTTGGAAAAAAGATGTAAAGTGTCCAGAAAGTGGGGATCTTTTTTCATCGTAATACTTTCAATTTTATTCATAACCGGTATGTTGTTTTTGTTTATCTATGTGTTAGGTACGCAGGCAATGGAATGGGCGGCGAATCTTCCATCCGTTTATCATAAACTGGTTACACAAATTCGGAATTTAGAGTCATTTTTTTCCGGGCATTACCTGGGCGATATATTAAATAAAGGATTACAGCGTTTGTTGAGTTCGACCAATTCTTTTGTTGAGGCAATTGCAGGCAATGTCGGCTCTTATGGAGTCAGTCATGCGGGAACAATTGCAAAAGGATTGACGAACAGCTTGATTGGCATTATCGTTATGCTGATCGCATCATATTTATTTATTCGTGACAGAGAGCAGATCATTGATGCTTATCGCAAGATTGTCCCGGAATTTATGAAGGATAAGGTTACGATTTTTTATAAAAATACATTAGGTGTTATTGGAGACTATTGTATCGTGCAATTGAAGCTGATGATCATTATAGCAGCAATTTTATGGATTGGATTTATGATTTTAAAAATTCCATATGCACTGTTATTTGCCGTATTAGTATCGCTTCTTGATATGCTTCCTTTCCTTGGCACGGGCACGGCCCTGATTCCATGGGCAATCTATCTTGGAGCAAGTGGCATGGGAAAGACGTGTGTCGGAATGTTGGTTCTTTATGGCATCTGTCTTGTATTCAAACAGATTATGCAGCCGAAGATGCTTGGTGATCGTTTGCAGCTGAATTCATTGTTTACGTTGATTCTAATGTATGCAGGACTGAAGTTAAAGGGAATCTCGGGATTTATTTTTGCATTGATTTTTGGAATCTTTTTTACCAATTTATATAAAAGGGGAGCGTTTGATGCGATCATTAATCGTTTTAAGAATCGTTTTACAATGCTTCACGAACTTGATAAAAAGAACAAATGAGGAGAATTATGAGTTACGCAGATACATTATTTATTCAAATGTGCAAAGACATTATTGAAAATGGATATAGTACGGAAGGGGAGAAAGTTCGCCCTATATGGGAAGACGGTACTCCCGCATATACGATTAAGCAGTTTGGTATCGTAAATCGCTATGATCTTACGAAAGAATTTCCCGCATTGACGCTAAGAAAGACCTATATTAAATCCGCCATAGATGAGATTTTATGGATATGGCAGAAAAAATCCAATAATGTCAACGAATTAAGAAGTCATATATGGGATGAATGGGCAGATGACAATGGTTCAATCGGAAAAGCATATGGATATCAGCTGAGCGTGAAACATCAATATAAAGAGGGCGAGATGGATCAGGTAGACCGGGTTTTGTATGACTTAACACATAATCCATACAGCCGGCGCATTATGACGAATCTGTATGTTCATCAGGATTTGCATGAGATGAATCTTTATCCGTGTGCATACAGTATGACATTTAATGTTATCCAAAAACCGGGACATGAAAAACTGACATTGAATGCAATCTTAAATCAGCGTTCACAGGATATTCTTACAGCGAATAACTGGAATGTGGTACAATATTCCGTGCTGTTGATGATGATTGCTCAGGTGTGCGGTATGGAAGTGGGGGAACTTGTCCATGTCATAGCGGATGCACATATTTATGACAGGCATATTCCGATCATCAAAGAATTGATCACACGTCCAACCTATCCTGCACCAAAATTCTGGATGAATCCTGAAGTGAAAGATTTTTATGATTTTACGTTGGATGATTTCCGAATTGAAGATTATCAGACAGGACCACAGATCAAACATATTCCGATTGCAATCTGAAATATAATTTAGGAGGAATGAATGAAATTAATTGTAAATGCTGATAAAAACTGGGGAATAGGGAAGGGGAATGAATTACTTGTACACATTCCAAGCGACATGAAGTTTTTCAGAGAGATGACAACAGGACATGTTGTTGTTATGGGAAGGAAAACGCTGGAAAGCTTTCCGAATAAAATGCCTCTGCCAAAACGGACGAATATTGTATTGACAACGAATAAGAATTATAATGCTCATGGTGCAATCGTGGTAGGCAATAAAGAAGAACTTCTGAATGAATTAGAAGAATACCCTACGGATGAAATTTTTGTCATTGGAGGAGAAAGCGTTTATAAAATGATGCTCCCATATTGCGACACTGCATATGTAACGAAATTAGACTATGCTTATGATGCGGATACGTTTTTCCCTGATCTTGATAAATTGGATGAGTGGTTTCTGGAAGAAGAAAGTGAAGAACAGACGTTTTTTGATATCGAATATACATTTCGAGTATACAAAAAGAAGTAATAGATAGGCTGTTGCATTAATTGGATGCAGCAGCCTTCTGCTATATCAGGATTGAATTTATTGTAATTCAGCAATTCGGCTCACAGCCACATAAATTTCGCTGATTTTATACCATGTAGGATAATCGACGATACCGGTTGAAGGAAGGCCAAATACACTTTGAAATTGACGCACGGCACCGGCAGTATTATTGCCATATTTTCCGTCAACAGCGATAACGGGAATGGATGGATAGGCCTGTGCAATCCGATTAAGTTGTGCCTGCATCTGTCGTACCTTATCTCCGGAGGATCCAATCGTGAGATCGCTTCCGGGCCAGGAGGCAGGAATACCGGAGATCTCTTCAGCAATATTAATATACATATCATCTCCATAATAATAGCGCAGAATTTCAATTGGGGAATAGCCCTGATCACCTAAATACTTTGATCCCCACTGTGTCAACCCATTAGCAAGGGCGTATGTAGCACGCTCAAACCCGCATAAATAAAGGGTTTACGCTTGATAGTAACAAATGTCGATCGTACCTTCTTTTTTGTTGTAAACAATCTTTTTGACAATGGAACGGATGGCACGCTGTTTATCTTCCATCGGAAAATCATCATTGATCAGAATATCATAGATATCGTGAATCTTTTCGTTCAGGTTAACATCAGCGTCTGCTTCTGGGATTTCGAGAGCATTTAACTTTGCTTCCAGTTCCAGGCGTTCATTTTGCAGCAGCTCTTTATTCTCTTTGTATTCTTCCAGAGTGTCAATGCCATTCCGGTAGGCTTCTTTAATTCGATGTTCTTTCATATCAATCTTGTCGAACTGCATGAGCAGCAATTTTTTCTCTGCCTGATCGGGAGCCGATGAAAGATGTTCGAAAGAAATATCAGTCTGCCGCATATCCTCTTGCAGCATTTCCAAAATGACCGGTACAAGCTTTTTTTCACTGATCTGGTGTGAAACATTGCATTTCCCTTTTAAATAGCCATAGCATTGAAAATTTGTGTAAGTACGACCATATCGCTTATCTTTGTGGATGGAAGTAGAAAGCGTGCGTCCGCAGCAGGAACACTTTACGAGACCAGACAGCCAATGTCTGTGACGACTGACCGGCTGACTCCCACGCGGTCGATATTCCTTTGTTAATCGGTCATTTGCCTTTTGCCACATTTCTTCGGATATGATTGGTTCAAAGTCACCTTTTTCGATGATCCATTCTTTTTCCGGTCGAATTTCGTGTGTCGTTTGATTGACACGATTCCATCGAAGATATCCTTTATACATTGGATTCTGGATAATGTAGCGAATGGTCCGTGCTTCGAATGTGGATCCTTTTTTACTTCGATATCCGAGTTCGTTCATAACTTTTGCAATTTCGAAAAATCCCATGGAAGTTTCTGTATACTTCCGGAAGATCATCCGTACGATCTCAGCCTGATCCGGTATGATTACAGGCGGTTCGCCTTTTACCTTGACTGCATAGCCAAGAGGCGGCGAAGCCTGATAACCTCCACGAAGAGCCTTTTCTGTCATGCCTCGTGTTACATCCTCTGCTAAGCGGATGGAATAGAACTCATCCATCCACTCGATGATGCGCTCGATCAGTCCACCGAACATATCTGTGGTTGTAGGTTCTGTGATGCTGACGACTTCTACACCACATTGCTTACGCAATAGGCTCTTGTAGACAATCGACTCTTCCTGATTCCTTGCAAACCGGGAAAACTTCCAGACAAGAATCACGTCAAACGGACTGTGGGGCTTTGACTTTGCAAGCTCGATCATTCTCATAAATGCCGGGCGTTTTTCTGCTTTTCGCCCGGAAATACCACTGTCAATGAAGATGTAATCATTTGAGATCACCATGCCGTGTGATTTCGCATAGTCAATGATCAGACGCTTTTGTGCATCGGGAGACAGCTCTTCCTGATAATGTGTCGAGACTCTGATATAAGCTGAAGCTGTTTTCATAACAATATCATCTCCTCTTTTTAATTTATTAAATTGAAATATAAAAAATACACCTATTGCCAAGGTGCAGGGGAAAATGATATAATCTAAGTGTCTAGGTTAGAGTATATCAGGTTGTGCACCTGGTAATAGTCTATGAAAGCAGTCCCGTATGGGGCTGTTTTTGTTTGACCAGAAATAAACAATATACGGTCCGATTCTAAATATTTGCGGCATTTAGAATTCCCCCTTACTCCATCCAAAGGAACGAATAGAAGAATAACATTCAAGCCTTTGATGATTTCAAAAGGGTTTCGCGAATTGTGCTGCCTTACAAGCCGATTGGCTAATTTCTTTATATCCATTTACATCAGTCCTTTTTGTATTTTTTGGGAGTATATTTTTCCTTATTTTTCTTCTTTACCATTTCCATAGCATTTAATATGGATTTGATTGCTTCAGGAGAGGCGGGATTGCCATCAAACATTAATCCCTCCTGTGAAGTTAGTTTCTCACGTGTTTCATCAAGGATTTTTTTCATTCAATTCGGTGTATTTCTTCAAATTAAAAATGTTACTCGAAATCTCAAAAATGAGGATAAAGAAAAAGAATTGCTGAATATAACACAGAACGGGAAAGGAAAATGACAACAAAATAAAAGAATATTGAAAACTAAATAGATTACGTATTTCCACAGAACGGCAAGCATTCATAAGAAACACATTTGCCAAAATCGTAAATCACTTCCAAGAAATCATAAATTTGCCGTCCGCTGGAGTGCGTAATAGAACATGGACATACACACACGCATAGCATAAAGAGAGGTGGTGCGCATGAAGTTAAAAAAAGGAAAACGTTATGTGGAGATCAATAACAAAGAAATTCCGATTGAGCAGGTGCAAAAAGAGGTATTAAAAGAAATGGCTTTGATACCTGCTCAGGCAATTGGATATACAAAAGTAAAATCTGCCTAAGCCGGCAGGAAAGGACAAGCACCATGAAATTATTTTATGTAACTTCTCTAAGAAGATTCGTAGACAGACACATAAAGATACATAGAAAAGTCTCGGCACGGGATAAGCGGACAGCAATTGGGCTGATGATTGCCACAAACGCGGTGATATTGTTCCGGAACAGGTGTCATACTGGATTGGCAGCCATTTTGACATTTTGGCTCGGTTTTTTATAGATTACTTGACACTATACTGGCATGGGACATAAGCAGCATCCGCGAGGTGCTGTTTTTGTATGCAAAATTTTGGAACGTATTCGGATGATCTTCGGACTCTGGATCTTTTTATGATTAAAATACACGTTAGATATTGGCTTATACACATTGAATGCGTATAATATAATTATAAGAAGGACAACAGATGAAGCAAAGGCAATTCTAAGGAAATGGGGATTATACAATCCCCGATCCTTAGTCCATAATAAAGATAGTAATACAGGAGAAGACATTATGAAAGTAGCATATCCAGTTATTTTTACAGATGTGGATACGAATATTTTAGTAGAAGTTCCGGATTTGGAAATTTTAACAGAAGCAAATGAAGAAGGAAAAGAAAAAGGAAGTATCTCTGATGCAATTCAAATGGCGAGAGATGCGATTGGTTTAGCATGTATTAATTTACAGGATGAAAATAAACCAGTTCCCGAACCAACAGCAATTACAGATATTGATATGAGTAAAGGAACATTTGCAGAAGATGGCAGAGGAATTGTGTCATTGGTCGATGTAAATCTTACAACATATAGAAGAATGGTGGATAATAAAATGGTTCTACGTAAATTTAAGAACCTCTAGCTCAGTCAGGCAGAGCAATCGGCTCATAACCGATCAATCCTGGGTTCGAGTGCCAGGAGGTCCGCTTTAGGAAAAACGTATAAGCTATGGCAAAGAAAAAGAGGAAACAACACCATATTGATTGGATTGAAGTAGCAGTTCAAACAATCAGCGGTGTTGCTTCTGGTGTGATAGCCGGACTGATTGTCTGGTGTATCACAAAATAAAAAAATCAATTAAGAATAGAGGTTGGTCGAAAGACCTTCCTCGTTCTTAATATAACACATTTGCCATAGAAGAACAATATGAAGATTCATATTATTGTAGCTGTAGTAGTAGCGGTTTCTGCCGGAATAATCGCCAAATATATATAGAATATGGAGGGCGAAGCATGGCGGCAAGTAAACAGACATTAAGGGCAGAAAGATACCAAAAGAAAGCGGGCTGGATATCGAAATCTTACAAGCTAAAGAAAGAGGTCGTAGAATCTTTTGCAAAGGCTTGTGAGAAAAGAGGAGTCAGCCAGGCAGGACAGTTAACAAAGATGATGAAGAATCATGAAAATGAAAGGCAGGTAATTGGTATGAAGAAAATGTTTTATCCGGCTGTATTCCATAAAGCAGAGAAAGGTGGATACTGGATTACTTTTCCGGATATTCCAGAATGCATAACAGAGGGAGACAACATGGAAGAGGCGTATAACATGGCGGTTGATGCTCTTGGATTGGCATTATCGGAAAGAATAAAAGATAAGGAAGAACTTCCTGCGGCATCAGACATTGATAATATAAAGGAAGATGGTGCAGTGGTGGTTGTTCGGTTCGACTTAGCGGAATATAACCGTAAGCACAATAGTAAGGCTGTTAAAAAAACGCTGAGCATTCCAGAATGGCTGAATGAAGAAGCACTTGCTATGAACATCAATTTTTCACAGGTTCTTCAAGAAGCTCTTATGGAACGAATTGGAATTGGATATCATTAAAAATTTAATGAATGAGATGAAGCATAAGCAGAGACATCCGAGTGATCGGGTGTCTTTTTGTGTGCAAAATTTAAGGGCCTTTAGCTCAGTTAGTGAGAGCAATCAGCTCATAGCCAATCGGTCCTGGGTTCGAGTCCCAGGAGGTCCATTTTAGAATGGAGGAAGCTCAGACTGCTGCACAGCTGGAAGGTATGGTATCAAAGAAAACACAGCTTTCCGTGCTGTCGATCGTGGCGAATGTTCCGAATGAGATCGAGCAGATGGAAAAGGAACAGCATAAAGCTTCTGTGGATCCGAATATTTTTGGCGGTGCATTTGGGGTGAATACAGTTGGCAAAGAAGAGTAGTGAACAGTACTGGCGGGAACGGGAAGCAGAGCAGTTAAAGCATAACATCAGGGATGAAAAGGAATACAGGAAGCAGATCGAAGAAATCTATGATTATATGCTGGACAATATCCAGAAGGAGATCGACAGCTTTTACCGCAAATATGCAAAAGCGGAAGGCATTACGATGGCGGAAGCAAAGAGGCGGGTGTCGGAGCTGGATATCAAGGAATACGAACGAAAAGCAAAGCGATATGTAAAAGAAAAAGATTTCTCTGATCAGGCAAACGAAGAGATGCGGCTTTACAATGCCACTATGAAGATCAACCGGCTGGAAATGTTAAAAGCCAATATCGGCTTGGAAATGGCAGCAGGGTTTGACGAGCTTCAAAAGTATTTTGAACAGACGCTTACGGATAAGACATTGGAAGAATTTGAGCGGCAAGCAGGAATCCTGGGAAAAACGGTCCATGACAACGCCAAAACAGCAAGGTCAATTGTCAATGCATCTTTTCACAATGCAACATACTCTAACAGGATATGGATGTATCAGGATATGATGAAAGCAGAACTTTCTACTCTTTTGCAGCAAGGGCTTATCCAAGGGAAACATCCAAGAGAGTTGACTAGACATCTGGAAAAGCGATTTGGAGTGGCAAAAAATAATGCAGAACGATTGATGGTCACTGAATTAGCCAGAGTACAGACAGAAGCACAAAAACAATCCTTTGAAGAAAATGGATATGACGAATATCAGTTTCATGCTATAGGCACAGTTTGCGAAGATTGTTTGGCATTGGATGGGAAACATTTTCCTGTAAAGAAAATGGTAATTGCCCAAAATGCGCCACCGATGCATCCTCGATGTCGATGTTCCATTTCTGCTTATATGGGTCGAGCGGAATTTGAAAAATGGCTGGATGGGCAGTCTGGATCAAAGAAAATGGTTGCAAAATTCCGTGTTGATGATAAAATAAAATCGAGGAAGATATCTGTCCGGAATATGTCAAATGGATTAAGGACAAGTCCGTATCACATTTTGTCTGATAGTGAAATAGAAAGTATAAGAAAAGATGCTATGGACTTGAAAATTCCGCAAGAAGTACTTCGATTTAACGCAGGAAGTCAGACAGGATTTTCTGATAGATGTCAGTTGATAAATATTAGAGGAGATATTCTTCCGGATTTGGCATCGAGCAATACACGGGACAGATTGTCGCAGAAGTGTGTGTTAGCACACGAATATTACGGACACTATAAAAATCACCCGTCGGCTTTTAGAGTTGGCGATTGGAGAGACGAATTTAGGGCAAGCTACAGAGCAGCAATAGATGCGCCGGAGTTAAGCGATGAAGAAAGAAGAATGTTAATGCTTGATGCATATGACAGAGCGAAAGAAGCAGGTGTAAACGCGGTATATAATAAGATTGCGAGGAGGTTTATTTATGGTTACGATGATTGAAAAAGATTATGAAGCATTGGAAGAAAAAATGAACAATCCCGAAAAGAAAGTGTTGTGCCCACGTTGCGGCAATGAAATCATTTATGAGAAAAGAGGAAATTCGATAGCGGTGGAGTGTAAAACACAAAATTGTATTTATGGAGGGATAAGAGGATTGTAAAAACCATCAGTCGTAGTGATTGGTGGTTTTCTTATATCCATTTTTACGGAGGAATACTATGTTTCAGGATTGTAAAGTTGACATTCTCGGAACCGAATATGATATA
>Ga0129309_1001481_pt1 | contig 11604 bp, 23 predicted proteins | sample L1105metagenome_FD_94439 | JGI IMG/M metagenome (GOLD analysis project Ga0129309, IMG submission 94439) | Ring-tailed lemur group fecal microbial communities from Wisconsin, USA - L1105 metagenome | ecosystem: Host-associated > Mammals > Digestive system > Large intestine > Fecal | place: USA...
ATATGACATTCTGAAACATAACACACTGGTTATGACAAAAGCAGCCGTAGAGGCAATCGAGGAGGTGTACGCATAATGGCAGCGATTCAGTATTATGATGTGATCCTTAAACCGATCGTAACCGAGAAAAGTATGAACGCTATGAGCGAAAAGAAATACACTTTCCAGGTACACACAGAAGCAACAAAGAGCCAGATCAAAGAAGCGGTTGAAAAGATGTTCGAAGGAACAAAGGTTAAGAGCGTGAACACAATGAATCTGGACGGCAAAAAGAGACGCCGCGGTATGACCGTCGGACGTACGGCTAAGAGCAAAAAAGCAATCGTAACTCTCACGGAAGACTCTAAGGATATCGAGATTTTCCAAGGGTTATAAGCTGAAAACGGCTTAGCCTGAACTATGCACAGAACAGTGCGATAATAAATCATCGAAAGGAGAAACAACAATGGGAATTAAAACCTATAGACCATATACCCCTTCAAGAAGACATATGACCGGTTCTGATTTCTCTGAAATCACAAAATTCGAGCCTGAGAAGAGCCTGCTGGTTTCCCTCAGAAAGAATGCCGGACGTAACAATCAGGGTAAAATCACTGTAAGACATCATGGAGGCGGCTCCAGAAGAAAATACAGAATCATCGATTTCAAACGTAACAAAAAAGACGGAGTTCCGGCTTATGTTGCAGGTATTGAATACGATCCGAACAGAACGGCAAATATTGCGCTGATCGTTTATGCAGACGGTGAGAAATCATACATCCTCGCACCGGAAGGACTGAAAAACGGTATGAAGATCATGAACGGACCGGAAGCAGAGGTCAGAATCGGCAACTGCCTGCCGCTGTCAGAGATTCCGGTTGGTACTATGATACACAACATTGAACTTTATCCGGGCAAAGGCGGCCAGCTTGTTCGTGCAGCAGGCAACAGCGCTCAGTTGATGGCTAAGGAAGGCAAATATGCAACGCTTCGTCTTCCGTCCGGCGAAATGAGAATGGTTCCGCTTATCTGCCGTGCTACAGTTGGCGTGGTAGGAAATGCAGAGCACAACCTGATTAATATCGGTAAAGCAGGTAGAAAACGTCACATGGGTATCAGACCGACAGTCCGCGGTTCCGTTATGAACCCGAATGACCATCCGCATGGCGGTGGTGAAGGTAAGACCGGTATCGGCCGTCCGGGTCCATGTACACCGTGGGGCAAACCGGCTCTGGGTCTTAAGACCAGAAAGAAGAAAAAAGCTTCTAATAAACTGATCGTAAGAAGACGCGACGGTAAAGCTATCAACTAATTACCAGGAATATTAAAGGAGGTTAGAACCTATGGCTCGTTCACTTAAAAAAGGACCATTTGCAGACGAGAGCTTACTGAAAAAAGTAGATGCAATGAATGCAGCAGGCAGCAAACAGGTTATTAAGACCTGGTCCCGCCGTTCTACAATTTTCCCGCAGATGGTTGGACATACAATCGCAGTTCATGATGGAAGAAGACATGTGCCCGTATATATCACAGAAGATATGGTAGGACATAAACTCGGTGAGTTCGTTGCTACAAGAACTTACAGAGGACATGGAAAAGACGAGAAAAAGTCCCGTTAAGGATAATTTGCACCCTGCGGGTATCCCTGAGCTGATACCTGTCAGCAGGGAATATGAAAAAGGAGGTTTCATTCATGGCAAAAGGACATAGAAGTCAAATTAAGAGAGAAAGAAATGCCCAGAAGGACACAAGACCTTCCGCAAAGTTATCTTATGCGAGAGTTTCCGTCCAGAAGGCATGCTTCGTTTTAGATGCCATTAGAGGCAAAGATGTAAACACAGCACTCGGTATCGTTACCTACAATCCGAGATATGCTTCCACATTAATCAAAAAACTTTTGGAGTCGGCTATTGCAAATGCTGAGAACAACAATGGCATGAGCAGAGAAAAACTGTACGTAGAAGAATGCTACGCAAACAAAGGACCGACAATGAAGAGAATCAGACCGAGAGCACAGGGCAGGGCTTACAGAATCGAAAAGAGAATGAGCCACATCACTGTTGTGCTGAATGAAAGATAGGAGGTAAAGCATGGGACAGAAAGTTAATCCACACGGCCTTAGAGTCGGTGTTATTAAAGACTGGGATTCCAAATGGTATGCAGATGCTGAGTTTGCAGATTATCTTGTAGAAGATAATGAGATCAGAAAATACCTGAAAAAGAAATTATACAGCGCCGGTGTTTCCAGAATCGAGATCGAGAGAGCATCAGGCAGAGTAAAAGTTATCATTTATACAGCTAAACCGGGTGTTGTAATCGGTAAGGGCGGTTCTGAGATCGAGAAGGTAAAAGCGGAAGTTCAGAAACTGACAAAAGAAAAATTACTGGTTGACATCAAGGAAGTAAAGAGACCGGACAGAGATGCCCAGCTCGTTGCAGAAAATATTGCACAGCAGCTTGAGAAACGTATTTCTTTCCGCCGCGCCATGAAGTCTACTATGAGCAGAACCATGAAGACAGGCGCAAAGGGAATCAAGACATCCGTTTCCGGACGTCTGGGCGGTGCAGATATGGCTCGTACAGAGTTCTACAGCGAGGGAACAATTCCTCTTCAGACTCTGCGTGCAGATATTGACTATGGATTCGCAGAAGCAGATACCACATACGGCAAGCTTGGCGTAAAGGTATGGATTTATAACGGCGAAATCCTTCCAACAAAATCAGCAAAGGAAGGGAGCGATAAATAATGTTAATGCCTAAAAGAGTAAAAAGACGTAAACAGTTCCGTGGAAGCATGGCTGGTAAGGCGCTCAGAGGAAACACGATTTCTAATGGTGAATATGGCCTTATTGCAACAGAACCGTGCTGGATCAAATCGAATCAGATCGAGGCTGCCCGTGTTGCCATGACCCGTTATATCAAACGTGGCGGTAAAGTCTGGATCAAGATTTTCCCGGACAAACCTGTAACAGCAAAACCGGCAGAAACCCGTATGGGTTCCGGAAAAGGAACACTGGAGTACTGGGTAGCAGTTGTTAAACCGGGACGCGTTCTGTTCGAACTGGCAGGCGTACCGGAGGAAGTAGCCCGTGAAGCATTACGTCTTGCTATGCACAAATTGCCGTGCAAATGTAAGATCGTTTCTAAAGCGGATTTAGAAGGCGGTGATAACAGTGAAAATTAATAAGTATGTAGAAGATTTAAAGAACAAATCAGCTGCAGAATTGAATGAAGAATTAGTAGCTGCTAAAAAGGAACTTTTCAATTTAAGATTCCAGAACGCAACCAACCAGTTAGATAACACGAGCAGGATCAAAGAAGTCCGCAAGAACATTGCAAGGATTCAGACTGTTATCACGGAAAAGGCTAATGCGTAAGTAATAACCACGAAAGGAGCTAATGGACGTGGAAAGAAATCTTAGAAAAACCCGTACAGGTAAGGTTGTCAGCAACAGAATGGACAAAACGATCGTTGTTGCTGTAGAAGACCATGTTAAACATCCTCTTTACAAGAAAGTCGTAAAGAGCACATACAAACTGAAAGCGCATGATGAAAACAACGAGTGCAACATCGGTGATACCGTAAAAGTCATGGAAACAAGACCGCTGTCTAAGGATAAGAGATGGAGACTTGTGGAGATCACAGAGAGAGCAAAATAGTATAGGAGGTATATCAGCATGATTCAGCAGGAAAGCAGACTTAGAGTTGCTGATAACACTGGTGCAAAAGAATTGCTGTGTATCAGAGTTATGGGCGGTTCTACGAGAAGATATGCAGCTATTGGTGATGTTATCATTGCTACGGTCAAAGATGCAACACCAGGCGGCGTTGTAAAAAAAGGCGATGTCGTTAAGGCCGTTGTTGTTCGTACAGTAAACGGAACCCGCCGTAAAGACGGTTCTTATATCAGATTTGACGAGAATGCTGCAGTCATCATCAAAGATGACAAAAATCCGAGAGGAACCCGTATTTTTGGACCGGTAGCAAGAGAACTTCGTGACAAACAGTTTATGAAGATCGTTTCCCTGGCTCCGGAAGTATTATAAGGAGGTACCAGATGTCAGCGTTAAAGATCAAAAAGGGCGATACGGTTAAAGTGATCGCCGGTAAAGATAAAGACAAAGAGGGCAAGGTTCTCGCGGTTGACGCAAAGAACGATAAAGTCCTTGTTGAAGGCGTAAACATGGTTGTTAAGCACTCCAAACCGTCTGCTGCAAACCAGCAGGGCGGGATCGTAAACAAAGAAGCATACATCCATGTATCTAATGTTATGCTGCTCCACAACGGAAAAGCTACCAGAGTTGGCTTTAAGATGGACGGAGACAAAAAAGTGCGTGTTGCAAAGGCAACCGGCGAAGTGATCGATTAATATAAGAGAGGAGGCCGAACAAGTTGAGTAGACTGAAAGAACAGTACCAGAATGAGATCGTAGACGCTATGATCAAAAAGTTTGGTTATAAGAATATCATGGAAGTTCCGAAGCTTGACAAAGTAGTTGTCAACATGGGTGTTGGCGAGGCAAAAGAGAATGCAAAACTGCTGGAATCAGCTGTTAAGGATATGGAAACAATTACTGGACAGAAGGCAGTTCTGACCAGAGCAAAAAATTCTGTAGCGAACTTCAAAATCAGAGAGGGTATGGCCATCGGATGTAAAGTTACACTGCGTGGAGACAGAATGTATGAGTTCGTTGATCGTCTGATCAATCTGGCGCTTCCGCGAGTACGTGACTTCCGCGGAGTAAACCCGAATGCATTTGACGGCAGAGGCAATTATGCTCTTGGTATTAAAGAACAGTTGATTTTCCCGGAAATTGAATACGACAAGGTTGATAAAGTCAGAGGTATGGATGTTATCTTCGTAACAACCGCCAAGACTGACGAAGAAGCTCGTGAGCTGCTGACACAGTTCAATATGCCGTTCGCAAAAGCTTAATACAGTTAACAGGTCAATTTGATTGAAATATAGGAGGAAAATTCATGGCTAAGACAGCAATGAAGATCAAACAGCAGCGTAAACAGAAATTCTCTACAAGAGAATATAACCGTTGCAGAATTTGCGGCCGCCCGCATGCATATCTGAGAAAATACGGAATCTGCAGAATCTGCTTCCGTGAACTGGCATACAAGGGTCAGATCCCGGGTGTGAAAAAAGCGAGCTGGTGACGCCGGAAGCACTTAATGAAAGCAAGCTGTTAAGCGCAGCTTGAGTTTAGTGCGAGGCGGTTCTGTGAGATTAATGAAGCCAAGCCGGGGGCGAAGGCTGAATTTAGCGAACAGAACTTCCATAAGCAATTGATTTAAAATAGAAGGAGGACAATTCAAGATGACTATGAGCGATCCGATTGCAGATATGCTTACAAGAATCCGTAACGCAAATACTGCAAAACATGATACAGTCGATGTTCCATCATCGAAAATGAAACTTGCCATCGCAAACATTCTCTTAGACGAGGGCTACATCGCAAAATATGATGTTGTTGAAGAAGGCGGTTTCCCGATTATCCGCATCACACTGAAATACGGTGCTGATAAGAACGAAAAAATCATTACAGGCATCAAGAGAATCTCTAAACCGGGTCTTCGCGTTTACGCAGGCAAGGATGAGATCCCGAGGGTGCTCGGAGGACTGGGTGTAGCGATCCTTTCCACAAACAAAGGTGTTATCACAGACAAAGAAGCCCGCAAACAGCAGGTTGGTGGCGAAGTTCTGGCTTTTGTGTGGTAAAATACATGTTACTGAAAACAGAGAGGGCGCAGGTCCCTTTCCGAAAATCTAAGTAAGGAGGACATATAAATGTCACGTATCGGAAGATTGCCGGTAGAAATTCCGGCAGGCGTTACTGTTACGGTTGCAGAAGGCAACAAAGTAACTGTAAAAGGCAGCAAGGGTACTCTGGAAAGAGTTCTTCCGGCTGAAATGGAAATTAAGGTTGAAGACAATCATGTGATTGTTTCCAGACCGAATGATCTGAAAAAAATGAAATCCCTTCACGGACTCACAAGAACACTGATCCACAATATGGTTGTTGGTGTTGATAAAGGTTATGAGAAGAAACTGGAAGTAAACGGTGTTGGTTACAGAGCTGCAAAACAGGGCAACAAGCTGGTTCTGTCACTGGGCTATTCACATCCGGTTGAGATGATCGATCCGGAAGGACTGGAAGCTGTTGTTGACGGAAACATCATCACAGTTAAGGGTATTGATAAAGAAAAAGTTGGCCAATACGCAGCTGAAATCAGAGAGAAGAGAGCACCGGAACCCTACAAGGGCAAAGGTATTAAGTATGCTGATGAAGTGATCAGACGTAAAGTTGGTAAGACTGGTAAGAAATAAGTAAGGAGAGTGTGAAAATGGTTAGCAAAGAATCTAGAACGAAAATTCGTGAAAAGAAACACAGAAGACAGCGTAATCGTTTCGCAGGTACTGCCGAGAGACCGCGTCTTGCAGTGTTCAGAAGTAATAATCATATGTATGCTCAAATTATTGACGATACAGTCGGAAATACTCTGGTTTCTGCAAGCACACTTCAGAAAGAAGTGAAAGCAGAGTTGGAGAAGACAAATAACGTCGATGCTGCAGCATACCTGGGAAAAGTGATCGCAGAGAGAGCTCTGGAAAAAGGTATTAAAACCGTTGTCTTTGACAGAGGCGGCTTCATATATCAGGGTAAGATTCAGGCATTAGCAGATGCAGCTAGAGAAGCTGGTCTGGAATTTTAGGAGGTAGACGCATGAAACGTGAAATTATTGATGCTAATCAGTTTGAATTAAATGAAAAAGTAGTGTCAATTAAGCGTGTTACCAAGGTTGTAAAGGGTGGACGTAATATGCGTTTTACAGCTCTGGTTGTTGTCGGCGACGGCAATGGACACGTTGGTGCCGGACTTGGAAAAGCTGCTGAAATTCCGGAAGCTATCCGTAAAGGTAAAGAAGACGCTGCAAAGAAACTTATCACAGTTGCATTAGATGAAAATGCAAGTATCCCGCATGACTTCGAAGGCAAGTTCGGCGGCTCTCATGTAATTCTGAAGAGAGCTCCGGAAGGTACCGGTATCATCGCAGGCGGTCCGGCACGTAACGTACTGGAGCTTGCAGGTCTGCGCAATATCCGTACAAAATCTCTGGGCTCCAGAAATAAACAGAACGTTGTTCTGGCAACTCTGGAAGGCTTAAGACAGCTTAAATCCCCGGAAGAGGTAGCAAGACTGCGTGGAAAATCTGTTGATGAAGTTCGCGCATAAGGAGGATTGTTAGAGATGGCAGATAAAGTAAAGGTTACATTGGTAAAATCCCCGATTGGTGCAGTTCCGAAGCATCGCGCAACGGTTGCAGCACTGGGACTTAAGAAAGTAAACAAATCTGTTGAGCTTCCGAACAATGCAGCAACACTCGGAATGGTAAAACAGGTACAGCATTTGGTGAAAGTAGAAGAAATCTAATTTTAGAATAGGAGGTGTCATGATGGATTTATCAAACTTAAGACCGGCAGAAGGTTCCAAGCACAATGATAATTTCAGAAGAGGCCGCGGACATGGTTCAGGAAACGGAAAAACGGCTGGTAAGGGTCACAAGGGTCAGAAAGCACGTTCAGGCGCTCCGAGACCGGGCTTTGAAGGCGGACAGATGCCGTTGTACAGACGTCTTCCGAAGAGAGGCTTCACAAACAGAAACTCTCTTGATATCGAAGCGATCAATGTAAGCGCTCTGGAAAGATTTGATAACGATACAGTAGTTACGATCGAAACCCTGATCGAAGCAGGTATCATCAAGAGTGCAAAGGACGGCGTTAAGGTACTTGGAAACGGTGAACTTACTAAGAAGCTGAACGTTAAAGTCAATGCCTTCAGTGAAGGAGCAAAAGCTAAAATAGAAGCACTTGGTGGAAAAGCAGAGGTGATCTGATGTTAGAAACACTTCGTAATGCATTTAGGGTGAAGGACGTCAGAAAGCGGCTTGTTTATACTCTTGGCATGCTGGTTATCATCCGTTTGGGATGCCAGCTTCCCGTGCCGGGAGTTGACCGTCAGTATCTGGCAAACTGGTTTGCAAGCCAGACCGGAGACGCGTTTAACTTTTTCAGCGCCTTTACCGGAGGCTCATTTGAGCAGATGTCAATTTTTGCATTGAACATCACACCATATATCACATCCTCCATTATCATGCAGCTTCTCACGATCGCGATTCCCGCACTGGAAGAAATGCAGAAGGATGGAGAAGAAGGAAGAAAGAAAATTGCTGCGATCACCCGTTATGTGACAGTAGGACTGGCGCTGATGGAATCTATGGCAATGACGATCGGCTTCGGAAGAGGCGGACTGATTCCTGATATGAATTTCATCAAAGGCCTGACGGTTGTTGTATCCATGACGGCAGGTTCCGCATTCCTGATGTGGGTAGGCGAACAGATTACAGAGCATGGCGTAGGAAACGGTATCTCTATCGTTCTTGTGATTAACATCCTTTCCCGTGTTCCGTCGGATCTTGCATCATTGTACGATACGTTTATTAAAGGCAATACGCTGGCAAAGGGCGCGCTTGCAGCTTTGATCATTCTTGCGGTTATCGCAGTTACGATCGTGCTCGTTATCCTGCTCAGTGATGCTACGAGACGTATTCCGGTACAGTATGCAAAGAAAATGCAGGGAAGAAAGATGGTTGGCGGCCAGTCAACATTTATTCCGCTTAAGGTGAATACTGCGGGCGTTATTCCGGTCATCTTTGCGTCTTCACTGCTCAGTATTCCGCAGATGCTCTCTTCTTTCATGAAGCTTTCGGCAGACAGCATCGGTGGGAAAATTATTGCGGCATTGAGCCAGAACAACTGGTTTAACCCGTCAAGACCGGTATATTCGATCGGATTAATTGTTTATATCCTGATGATCATCGGTTTTGCATATTTTTATACGTCCATTACATTCAATCCGATTGAAGTTGCGGATAACATGAAGAAACAGGGCGGTTTTATTCCGGGTATCCGTCCGGGTAAACCGACAACGGACTATCTGAATAAGATTTTGAACTACATCGTATTTATCGGTGCAATCGGTCTGACGATCGTAGTCCTGATCCCGATCTTCTTTAACGGTGTATTCGGAGCATATGTTTCCTTCGGCGGCACTTCTATCATCATTATTGTCGGTGTTGTACTGGAAACGCTCAAACAGATTGAGTCTCAGATCGTAGTCCGCAATTACAAGGGCTTTTTGAGCGAGTAAAATTAAGTGTACTGTCCTGCCGTTAAGGCAGAATGGTACACTAAATGTATTTATTAGGAGAGATGGCAATATGAAAATCATTATGTTAGGTGCGCCGGGAGCAGGAAAAGGAACACAGGCGAAGAGGATCGCTGAGAAATATGATATTCCGCATATCTCGACAGGTGATATTTTCCGTGCAAACATCAAAGAAGGCACGGAACTTGGAAAAAAGGCAAAAACATACATGGATCAAGGACTTCTTGTTCCGGATGAGCTGGTAGTTGATCTTGTTGCCGACCGTATTCAGAAGGATGACTGCAGGAACGGCTTTGTTCTGGATGGATTCCCGAGAACGATTCCGCAGGCGGAGAGCCTTGATGCGGCTCTTGGCAAGCTGGGACAGAAAATGGACTACGCTGTTGACGTGGATGTACCGGATGAAAACATTGTAAACCGCATGGGCGGCAGAAGAGCCTGCGCAGGCTGCGGCGCCACATATCATGTACAGTTTAATCCTTCAAAGAAAGAGGATATCTGTGATGTATGCGGCGAGAAACTGATCTTGAGAGATGACGATAAGCCGGAAACCGTTCGCAAGCGTCTGGAGGTTTACCATGACCAGACACAGCCGCTGATCCAGTATTATGAAAAGGCGGGGATCCTGAGATCAGTAGATGGAACCATGGCAATGGATGACGTTTTTGAAGCGATCGTTAAAATATTGGGAGCGTAATTATGTCGGTATCAATTAAAACAAAAAATGAAATTGATTTGATGCGCGAAGCCGGAAGAAGGCTGGAGATCGTACATCAGAAGCTGGGGGAATTTATTAAGCCCGGTATTTCAACAAAAGATATCGACCGTTATGGAGAAGAATTGATCCGTGGACTGGGATGTATACCAAATTTCTTAAATTACAACGGATTTCCGGCATCTATCTGTGTGTCGGTCAATGATGAAGTTGTACACGGAATTCCGAACAAAAAGCATATTTTGCGTGAAGGTGATATTGTAAGTCTGGATGCAGGTCTGATCTACAAGGGATTTCATTCAGATGCGGCCAGAACGCATGGGGTAGGCGAGGTAAGCAGGGAAGCGCAGAAGCTTATGGATGTGACCCGGGAAAGCTTTTTCAAAGGAATTGAATTTGCGAGAGAGGGACATCATCTCCACGAGATATCGGGAGCGATCGGCGCATATGCAGAATCCTTCGGCTACGGTGTGGTAAGAGATCTGGTAGGCCATGGGATAGGCACAAGCCTGCACGAAGATCCGCAGATCCCGAATTTTGCACAGAAGAGAAGAGGAATCCGCCTTCAGGCGGGAATGACACTTGCGATTGAACCGATGATTAACGCCGGCCGGTATGATGTATGCTGGCTGGATGATGATTGGACAGTTGTGACAGAGGATGGTTCGCTTTCAGCACATTATGAGAATACAGTCCTGATAACGAATGGTGAGCCGGAAATTCTGACTCTTGGACAGATATAGACGAAACGCATCATCGAACGAGAGGTGCCATAATGGAAAGATTTGAACCGGGAATGTTTGTCTGGTCCAGAGCCGGCCATGACAATGGGCAATTATATGTCATATTGCGGGTGGACGGTGAATATTTATTCTTGACGGATGGACGCTTAAAGCCCATAGAAAAACCTAAAAAGAAGAAAAAAAAGCATGTGCAGGTAATCCGGCAAATAGATCCGGAGCTTGTAAACATGTCAGAAACAACGATAAAGAACGAAGATATCAGGCGAATAATCAGGAGGTTTGCAAATGTCTAAAGCAGATGTAATTGAAGTAGAAGGAACCGTGTTGGAGAAACTGCCGAACGCCATGTTCAAAGTAGAGCTTGAAAACAAGCATGTAGTGCTGGCGCATATCAGCGGAAAGCTGCGTATGAACTTTATCCGTATCCTTCCGGGAGATAAAGTAACAATAGAACTTTCCCCGTATGATCTGTCCAAAGGACGCATCATCTGGCGCGACAAATGACGCGAAAGCTACGAGCGCTGTGACATAGGAAACGAGAGATTGCGTATGCTTGCATGCATGCAATCTCTCGTTTTTTATGGCATTGGGCAACAGCCCGCGCACGAGACAACGAAGTTGTCGAGGGGCGCAGCAGCGCTCGTAAGAGAGGCATAGGGCGGTGCTGCGCGCCGGTGGCGCGCGTTCAGCACGGACCAAAGGGAAGCGGAGAAGCCCGCGCACGGAAGGGCGGAAAGTGCAGACAGCCCGCGCCAGCAGTCTGAAAATATGAAATCAGGAGACAAAAATGACAGTAAGAGAAATCAATTTAGAGAACTACCCAAGGAGAGAGCATTTCAAATATTTTAATAGTCTGGCTTATCCGTACGTTGGAATTACCGTATCGGTAGATATCACGGACTGGCTGAAAAAAATAAAAGAAAGAAAACAG
>Ga0129309_1001482_pt1 | contig 11604 bp, 12 predicted proteins | sample L1105metagenome_FD_94439 | JGI IMG/M metagenome (GOLD analysis project Ga0129309, IMG submission 94439) | Ring-tailed lemur group fecal microbial communities from Wisconsin, USA - L1105 metagenome | ecosystem: Host-associated > Mammals > Digestive system > Large intestine > Fecal | place: USA...
AAGCCTTCTGCCCCACCTTTACCTTTCCGATGGAATATTCGCTGACCGCAATTTCCATCTCCAGATTGTCTAAGTTCTCCACCACAAACATGGGCTTTTCATCCTCCGGTTTATCCGCAAACTGGCCGACTCTGGAATTCACCCGGACCACGGTTCCGTCTATCGGACTTTTTACCTCCGTATTTTCCAGATCCTTTTTCTTCTGATCTAATTCAAACTGGGCGGATTTTACCTTCAGTTCATAGGATTTGTCCGGTATGGCGCGGCCATTTTCCACAGTAAAGGAGTCAACCTCGCGGGCAGCATCCTTTAATGCATTGCTGATCTGCTCCATCTCCGCAGAGGAAATGTCTCCGGCGGCAAAGAGCACCTGATTCCGGCTGTAGTTTAACTGTGCGGTCTGATAATCCTGCAGGGCCTTTTCATACCGGTTCTGGGTATCCCTGATGTTTTCGTTGTACTCACTGACTGCCAGCTCATAAGAATTCTGCGCCATTTCTACCTCTTTGGACACATCCGAGCTGTCAATCAGGGCCAGCGTCTCATCCTTCTTTACCCGATCTCCCTCCCGCACCATAATCTGAAGCACTTCTGCATGAAGATTCGATACCACATCCGCACTTTCCGTTCCTGAAACAGGGCCGCTTAAGCTCAGAACCTCTGTCACGTCACCTTTTTCAAGCGGAGCTGCAGTCACAACCGGGAGAGCTTCTCCTCTGTCTCCGCACGCCGCCCGGTTAATAACAAATAAAATAAGAATGGTTCCGGCTAAGGCCGCCAGCTTTCGTTTTCGGCTCCATGTTTTCGCCGATTTCAGGGAAAATCCTGCCAGAGCTTTGCCGGAAAAGCGCTTGTTTCCCGCTTGTTTCTTCTTTTCGGCTGATGCGTGTTCTTCCTTTAAATACTCAGCCAGAATCTGCTGCATCTCGGCCTCGGTCTTTTCCTCTGCAATCCCTTCGCCGCCAGCCTTCCCGGATTTTCTCTTCACATTCTCAGCTTCATTTTTCCCGTCCCCGTCTTTTTCGGTCTTGCCTCTCTCAGCCTCGTCTCTCCCGGCCTCGTTTTTCCCGGCCCCATCTTTTTCAGCCTCGTCTCTCCCGGCCTCATCTCTCTTATTTATATTTTTTTCGTCCGTGCTTCTTTCTTCGCTCCTTTTTCTGTTTTCCTTTCTATGCCACATAATCCTGCTCCCTGTTCTATGTAAGTTATCAGTTTCGAAGATCAGCCTGTATTACGGTTTCCCTGATGGCTGGAGCCGGAAGCGCCTTTCTGTTACATGATACGCAAACAGCAGCTGCCCGTCTCTACTTTTCTAAACGAAGCAGGAAACACAATCTCTTCAATTCTTTTTGATTAATGCTCTTTTCCTTTAATTTCTTTTATTTTGCCATCTGTTCCAATTCCGTCAGAACGGCATCGCCTACTGCCTGAGTGGAGGCCGTACCGCCTAAATCCGGCGTCAGTGTCCCGCCCTTTACCAGAACTTTCTCGATGGCATCCAGGATTCGTTTTCCCCAGTCTTCGTATCCAAAGAAATCCAGCATCTGGGAAACGGACCAGATGGCTGCCATGGGGTTGGAAATCCCCTTTCCGGCAATATCCGGTGCAGAACCGTGGATCGGCTCAAACATAGACGGATATTTTCTCTCCGGATTTAAGTTGGCGCCTGCTGCCAGCCCCATACCTCCGGCAATGGCTGCCCCCAAATCCGTTAATATATCACCGAACAGGTTGCTGGTCACCACAACCTCAAACCGTGCCGGATCCTTGACCATAAACATACTGGCCGCATCCACCAGAAGACTCCTGGTTTCCACATCCGGATATTCCCGGCCCACCTCTGCAAAAATCTGATCCCAGAATACCATAGAATAATTCAGGGCATTTCCCTTGCTGATGCTGGTCAGACTTCTCTTTTCCTTCCGGGCTGTCTCGTAGGCATAGCGGATGATGCGCTCACAGCCGGCGCGGGAAAACACGCCGTCCTGGATCACTACCTCCTGCGGCTTTCCTTTATAGAGCCAGCTTCCGCTTCCGGCATACTCTCCCTCGCTGTTTTCCCGGATAAAGGTCATATTCACTTCTTCCTTTTTCACGCCCTTTAAAGGACATTCTGCCCCGGCCAGAAGCTTGACCGGCCTTAAGTTGACATACTGATCAAAGCTTTTGCGGATGGTGAGCAGCAGATCCCATAAGGAAATGTGATCCGGCACGCCCGGCGCGCCTACTGCGCCCAGATAGATGGCATCAAATGACTTCAGCCGCTCGATTCCGTCCTCATCCATCATGCGCCCGTGTTCTAAGTAATATTCACAGCCCCACGGAAACCAGGTATCTTCAATCGTAAAGGTACCGTCCAGCTCTGCTGCCTTCTTTAAAATTTTCATGCCTTCTGTCAATACCTCAGGGCCGACTCCGTCGCCTGGGATAACAGCGATTTTCCATGTTTTCATTTTGTATTCTCCTTCTCCATACATTCATTCGCTTTGTGATAATCAAATTATATCGTATTTTTCGAAGAAAAACATCTGAAATACATGCTTTTCTAATATTTCTAATATTTCGAATTAACAGAGCTTACTCCCATTTGCCACCAGCTTAAACCGGCACCCCAGGGTCTCTGCCGCCCTTTTGCACATCAGCATACGCTGTAAAAATATTTCAAAATAATCCATCAAACTGCATATCCCATCATCCAGTTCCAGATTCATCTGAATGACTTTCTTTTCCTTATCAATCTCCAGCTTTGCACAAAGGGCTGCATAATTCACCCGATCGTGAATGTCAAAATTGGCCTTCACCGGATTCTGCACCCGGTTTCTTCTCACATCTGTCTTATCCGCCAGAATCAGGGCAGCGGAAACCGGATCAAACGCCGTTCCCGTATTCTCATCATGATGGCCGATGGCTGAAGAAATAACCAGCACATCTTCCAGAGGCATCCCCATTTCCTTTAAAATCTGATAAGTCAGAATCGCTCCGCTGTGCGCATGATCATTCCGGTTCACACTATTTCCTATGTCGTGCATATAGCCGGCTATTTTCCCCAGCTCTATCTCACGCTTACTGTAATCCAGTGTCTTTAAAATCCATCCTGCCCGATCCGCAGCCTTGGCAGCATGCCTGGCAGAGTGCTCGGTGTATCCAAGGTTTTTTAAAACGCTGTTCCCTTTCTCAATCAGCATATGAATCTCTTCATTTTTCTGAATCTCTTTGTAACTGATTTGATTTGACATGTTTATTTTTATCCTCTCCATCTCATCGAATTTTTTCTGGTACTGGTCAGCGGCAGGAAAGCCTGTATAGCGGTATGATATCTGCCCTGATACAGTCCGCTGAAACTTATGGGATTATAAATCAGACCTTCCATAGAAACTATCAGACTTTTGTAAAATAAGGGTAAAAGTTGTAAAATGAGAGTAAAAAGAAAAGGGCAGCTGCGTGAATTTGTAATCTCCGCGCAGCGCCGCCCTTATAGAAACTCAAAAATCAAAATTTTTTCTCTCGGATTCTTTCCGGCAAACAAATCCCGGCAGTCTATTTCATCAGAAAACAAAAGATTTCCGCACGTCATCAGGTATGAAACATATTCATCGGATGGATAATAGAAAAAGAGCTGGAGTTCTCTCGGTTCTGCATAGTAGGATTTTGCAATTCCCGCGACTGCTTTTTTTAATATTTCTACAGAAAACGGATGAAAGAAATAGCATCGATCCACATTTTCCGGAACCTGATAGGTCTCCGCGGCAGCTAAAACAAACTCTGTTTTAGCGCCCGATACTGCGCTTCTTTGGTTCTCTGCTGCCCCTGCAAAGATGCGCTCATCATACTCAATCCCTATGGCCCGGCATCCCGTCTGGTAGGCTAAAAAGAAATCTGCACGGCCTTTCCCGCATCCGTAATCAAGTAAGCAGTTTTTCTTTCCGATATAACCGCTGTTTGCCAGGCGTTCCAGAACGCAGTAGGGGGTTGGTTCGTAGGGATAGCGGTATTGGTCGGCATTTGAATCATCACGGCCGCTTGTTTTGATTTTCAGAAGCTTATCCCACCGGAGTTCGGTTTGAGTCATAATAATTACCGCCTTTCACTATAAAATCATCCGTTTTTCCTTCTGACTGGACTCTTCTCCGGCATTTACGCCGGATGGTTCCGCGCCTGCAGCGCTTACCAGACAATATCCTCCCCGCCGAACACGCCCAGGGAAGTAATATATTCTTTAATCGCATGTTCCGGCGAAATCTCGACAGCTTCTGCCTGTTCCTTCATCGCTTCCGGCACTTCCCCGGTACTTATCGCCAGGCGGTAGGTTGATTTTTCCTCAAACTTCCTCCCGTTCTTTGTAAACAGCAGATACTCATAGGGCTTATCATTTCCATCCTGATCAAAACCAGCCTTCTGCATCTCCATAATCTCGGCTCCGGTCAGCTCCAGCACCGAGATTGTATCACGGAACGGGCGGATCATATGCACTCGTCCTGAGTCAATCTTTCCCTCCCACAGATACCAGGCAGCCGCTTTTTCACAGTAGCACCGCAGTCAGAAGAATCCCTCTGCTCCATTTCCTCTTCGCCATGTTTCCTCCTTCTCCTCACACTCTGTCGCTTGATTCAACGTCTGAAACAGCCTTCCGCCCCGCCCTTTGTCAGCTGCTCGCGGAATCCTTTCGGTAAAAGTGTTCCAGTGTTTTTAACAGCATATCCGGGTTGATCGGCTTTGAAATATGGACATTCATGCCCGCCTCCCGGGTTCTTCGGATATCCTCATCATAAGCATTTGCTGTCATGGCCAGAATCGGGATGGTCTTCGCATCTGGCCGTTCCATTTCCCGAATGATTTTCGTTGCCGTGATTCCGTCCATCACCGGCATCATAATATCCATCAGGATCATATCAAAGGTTCCCGCCGGATTTTGTTCAAATGTCTCGACTGCCAGCTTTCCATTCTCCGCCGGGGTGACAATCGCCCCCTGCTCTTCCAGAATCACCTGTGCAATTTCCAGATTCAGCTCATTATCCTCCACCAGAAGGACCTTCAGCCCTTTCAGATTAATATCAACCGCATGGTCGATTTCCTCCGTCCGCCCCTCCGGATCTATCTCGATCGGCAATTCCAGAATAAACTTCGTTCCTTCGTTCAGACGGCTCTCTACCTGAATCGTGCCGCCCATCAAATCCACAAACTTCTTCGTGATCGACATACCAAGGCCGGTGCCTTTATAGGTCGTCCGCGTACCGCCATCCTCCTGGACAAAAGGATCAAATAAATGCGGCAGAAATTCCGGCTTCATACCAATACCAGTGTCCTCCAGTTCAAAACGAAATACCGCTTTTCCCTCTTCCTCCCGGATCTCCTTCGCCCGGAAATAGATGGTTCCTCCATCCGGTGTAAATTTCACCGAATTTCCCAGGATATTGATAAAGACCTGACGCAGATGAAGCTCATCTCCGATTAAAAACGGATGCTTAAGCTCTTCAAATTCTCTGACCAGCGCCAATTCCCAGGTGGTAAGCTGCCCCTCAATGATCGAAGCACAATTCGCCAGGCAGAGCCGCAGATCAAAGGGCGCGTGCCCCGCCTCTGTTCTTCCTGACTCGATACGGCTCATGGTCAAAACATCATTGATCAGGTTCAGCAGGTGGTGGGAGGAGCTCTGAATCTTGCCCAGGCAGTCCAGGGTGCACTCCTTCTCATCAATATGCTTGATCGCAATATCTGTCATACCCATGATTCCATTGATCGGCGTCCGGATATCGTGGGACATATAAGAAAGGAATTCACTCTTTGCCTTATTGGCGCTTTGCGCCTCCTCCACCGCGGCCGCCAACGCGGCATTGGTCTTTTCCTGCTGTTCCATCAGCTTCTTATCGGAGCGTCCGACCATGATAACAAACAGCATCATGCCAAACACGAGAACCAGAATAACCGCCACTCCGGCGAAGAAGCGGATGGTCTGATCCACAATTGCATTGGTATGGGCTCCCAGCACATCCGTCGGCACAAAAAGCAGCACCTGCCAGCCGGTTGACTCAATCGCCGAATTGGCTACAAACCAGTTTCTCGTCTCTCCCGTTGCTTCCTCATAATATTCAAACTCCAGGGCAGTGCTCTCTCCACCCTTCAGTACATCCTGCAGAGCATCATAGGAACCGCCGTTGACGATCGGATAAGCCTCTATCGCCCGCAGCAGGTTAAAGCTTCTGAGGAAATTCTTCTCATAGGTATATTCATAGAGACGGCGTCCGTCCTTGTTGATAATATAAGAATAGCACTCCTCTCCGAAACCGCTGACCGACATCTGATTCCGGATCGAATTAATATTATTTGCTACCGCAATATGGGTTATCTTTTTCCCTTCTCCCGAAATCTCCACCGGCTCAGGCAGGCGCTCCAGAAAAAGGAAATAGATCTCGCCCGCAATATGCGGAATCTCCATGATCAGCTGCTGGTGATTCTCCGCCTTGGGCGCAGTGGCATCATTGGCGGTCCAGTAGCCGATGTGCCCGTCCGACGCATAGTAATTTCCATCGGAATCGATCGCCACGGCAAGGGAATTTCCTGCATCAATGAAATCCCATGTGCTCGCAAGCAGTTCCACAAGTCCCTGCGTAGTGGTCAGCTCGTCATTGTTCGTAAGCATATGCCTGCAGGCATATACCTGGTTCCAGGCGGATGCTCCCACACTGTCGATCACCTCCGCCACCTTATCCGTAAACTCGATCAGATGGACCTTTCTCTCTTCAAATAGCTGGCTGTTCAATGTCCTGAAATAATTGGCCAAAAGGAGCACAAGAATTATGATAAGCAATATCACCGCCGAGACAATCCCCACAATTGGCCGTTTCTTCTGTGATGCCCTTTCACCTTTCCTATTTTCCATAAACATCCTCCATCCTTCGTTTGAATCACAATGCATGGTAATGGTATATGTAAAAAGGCGGCTCTACGCTCCCTCCGCGCAGATCCACCTTTCATAAATGCGTTTTCTTCCTCTCCCGAAGTTCACGCAAAAGCTGTAGCTGTAGATTTTGATGTCTGCATTTCGCGTTCATCCCGCTTCGCAGGCATGATAATATGGTAATAACCGCTATTATTGTATCAGAGTACCGCTTATTTGTGAAGTAGTATTTGTTAAAAATTTGCCGTTCCGCAGCGGTATCGAAGAAACATTGAATGCCTTGCTTGATAAGGAAGCTGATAAACTCGTGAACGCTCAGAAATATGAGTGCTCCGCTGACCGTCAAGGCTATCGTTCCGGCCATTATTGAACGTTACCGAAGCCCTGTGGGGAACAAAAGTATCGCCAGGCACTATCAGCAACCTCAATAAAAAGGCATATGAGCATATCGAAACCTGGCGTACACGCCCACCGGCCGACAGCTGTTCATATGTCTATGTTGATAGCGTCTATCTGAAACGCAGCTGGGGTGGTGAAATCCAAAACATTTCTATCCTCGTTGCCATTGGTGTCAGCAACGATGGATGCCGTGAAATCATCGGTGATAAAAATCTCGGAATGCTTGAAACCATTCCTGAAGTATTTCCGAATGCTCATGATCAGCGTTGTACGGTTCATTTCTACCGAAATATCTTCTCGGTCACTCCGCGTAACAAGATGAAGGCCGTAGCGATGATGATAAAAGCTATCCATGCTCAGGAAAGCAAGAAAGCTGCCCGCACAAAAGCCATCCAGCTGGCAGACAAGCTCCGGGAAATGAGGCTGGGCTCTGCAGCAAAAAAGTTGGAGAATGGGATTGAAGGAACCCTCACCTACACGGACTCTCCCACCCAGCACTGGACCAGAATCCGGACCAATAATACTATTGAACGGTTAAATCGAGAGAGCAAACGCCGAACCAAGGCGATCGGTGCTTTTCCAGACGGTCAAAGTGCCTTGATGCTCGTATGTGCCAGGCTGCGTCATGTGGCAGGAATTAAATTTGCGAAAAACTATTGACACTATCCATTCATGCAAGCATACCGCCCATTCGCCTCGCTACTCGCGTACAATAAAAGCACCTACCATTTCTGATAGACGCTCTCATATTTTTACTATGCCGATTCCGCAATATGCCAATTCCAATCTGCATTAGATATAATTTAAAAAATAATGTGAACCGAATTATTCTGGATCAAATTAACAAAAGATCCATTATCAACTACTTCTGTTACCAAAATAATGGAGTGGTCATCCTGTTCCTTGCTGTAGGTTATCTTACGCATATCTTTCCTATAGTTTCCTACATTTTCAAGACTGATTTTTCCTTCCCGAAAAAGCTGGCAAAGTATAGCATCATTGCTTTTATACGAAACAGGAATCTGCGTTCTTGAAGTAAAAATATCTCTCAGGCTTGCTTCTGCCTTGCGCTGTAATTCAAAAGTATCACTGTCCTGAGAATATATAGTCAATGCTTCCGTTTCAGGATAGTACCAAGAAACCACTTCTGCCAGTATTGTAATCGAAACCTCTCCGGCATTTTTCTTCTTTATTCTGCCAGAAGCAAGAGTCTGTCCCGGAATTGGCCATTCTTCATAAAGTCTATTTATCCAGTCCTTATATGCATCCATATCGAGAGGATCTTCTTTTTCAACAAACCGACGTAAATAACTTTTAATTCTGGCAATCTGATAAGTTGAAGCCAACACAATCTGATACAGATTACCCTCCTCGTTATTCGCAAGGTCTGAGTACGTTTCTTCTGCAATACTGTATATTGGATAACCTGCATCAATCAGCGATTGTACATAATCTGCTCTGCCTTCCGAATCATTTATTTCAGCAAGAACCCATTCTGGAATAAGAATCAAATCATAAGCCTCCAGAATAGTATCCGGTGCGGTACCTACTTCTTTTAATCCCTGCATAAAAGAAATAGACGATGTATCCAGAAGTGCGATATGCTTTTTATTATCGATATTATCAATAGGAGTTATTTCAATCACTTGCCCTTCCTCGTAATCATTGCTATTTCTTTCATAATATTTGCTAGAAATTCCTCATTATCCTTGTGGTAATTTAGTTCCGAATTTACTTCCTGACTCCTCCGCATCTTTTCCTGCAAGGGGGCCGTATTGATTACATACGAAGGCATTACCAGACTATCATCCAATCCAAGCATTCGGAAACGTTCCGGCATATCCTCAAATTGAAGATCAAACACTTCTTTAATTCTTTTTCCTAATTTCTCATTATCACTTTGGACGGCATATTCGTAAAGAGATACAAGTACAGCCTTGTAAGGTGCCTGAAATGCAGACATACAGCAAAATATTCTTGAGGTAAAATTCATCTCCGGCAACTCTGTAAAATATCTATCTACACCGCTTAAAAGCATACTTGCAGCAAAGCACTCAGCTTTTCTTTCTTCTAATGTATTATCGCTTTCTATAATATGATCAAATGATACTTTATCAAATATAAGATGATATATTTCGTGCCAGGCAGCAAAATACTGATTTGCACGAGGCAAAGCCGTATTTATCACAGGAATAATTTTCCCATTCTTCACAAAGATGGCTCCACTCCAGAATTTATCTTCAATAGGCATCTGAATCAGACCAAATCCTTTCAAAATCAGCAATGCAAGCTGCGGTGTTGATGTAATTTTCATAATATTATGATTCGTCTGCAGCTTTATGGCCTGCGTGGTCACTTCATCTTTTATCTCACGATTTTTTCTAATGACCAAATCTATATTGGCTGCAGTTATAAATTCACTCATATCACACTTCCTTAATAATAAATTGTACACAGGTCAATAACATCAAGAAGTAAATTATACTGTTTCTTTGCTGTATCACTCATTTCATGATTTACTGGTGCATTTTGTGAATATACTGCTGTTACCGTTTTGGGTGACACTGGGTGATAAAGCATCAATTCATCCACCGACATATTCAGCACTTTTAAGATTTTGCACAGATGACGGTCAAATGTACTCTTACTATCTATACTTCCGTTCAGCAATTTATCTAAAGTTGGACGAGATATATCCGCTTTACTTGCAAAGGACACCTTGGTATATCCCATATCTCTAATACAATCTTTCAACTTTGAAGCCACCAGACTTCTTTGTTCAAATAATTCATCAAACCTCATTGTGATGACCTCCTTTCATTTCTCACTCTTATTATAAGCAGAAATTACGGAATTATCAACAGGGCTGTAAAATATTTTTTTACATTTTTACATTATATCCCCCATATTCCATTTCGCGATTGCACACGTAACACCCACCCGCCACGATTAAAACAGCTACGATCAGTCTCCTCAGCACTCCGACTTCCGGTCATGCCAGCGTTCTCCACGCTTCGCATGGATCTGCGAGTGACACGACTTGCACAGTGCGATCAAATTGCTCCGGTCATGTGTGCCACCTTCACTCAATGGCAGTTTATGATGAATCTCTTCTGTCGGGACCAGGACTCCACAACTGTAGCACTGCTCACAGAACGGATGCTCCGCAGCATACTTATCACGGATTCTTTTCCAGGCACGATCATAACGTCGCTTGGAGTCTTTATCTCTACCGTATTTTTCGTACTGGCCATTTCTCAGTGCCGCATGTTCTTCGCAATACATATTTCCCGGCTGAATTAGTTTATTACAACCTGGATACTTGCAAGGTACTCTGCTTTTATAAGGTATTCCTTCTCACCTCCGGACATGAGAAAAGCCATCATAGATTTCTCCACGATGGCTCCGATCAATTCTTATTCTGTACGCATTATAATAATATCATAAGAGAGGACTCTCATTCTATCACCTTAACTCTTCTCTTTGTAAAAACGAGAGAGTTCTTTCAGTGCTCTGTCATGCAGGCGGAATACATGCTTGCTGTAATCCATATCCACCGATATCTGATCTGATCAAACTTCTTGAAGCAGAGATATCTTTCCTCCAGGACAATTTGATACTCATGGTTTTCGAGCTTTTTGATCAGGTGTGTGATGTCTGTCTTTAAATCCACAAGCGCATTGATATCCTGGTTGACTTCCTCTTCCAGGTCGATGAGCTTTACGATCACATCCTCCATACGATGCACATTTCTTGTGGCGGATCTGGGAATATCACTTACTTTGGATGTTGCCTCTGTCGCCAGATCGTGTAGTGAGCTGATCTGCTCCAGTTTAGAATTGATACAATGGTCAATGTGATAAGCCTGACCCAGATATTCTTTAATCTTCACGGTCGATACCTCCATAATGAAAATGTTGTTATAATATGTGCGGCATCGAATCAGTGAAGCATTGTTCTTCGGTTCTGTGTTCATTGCAGAGCGCCTTCAATTACAGCTCGCACCTCATCCACGGATCTAACAACCAATGCTGTTCCTACGCAGTTTCGGATTTTTCGAATGGTAGCCTTCTGCAGTTCAGTCGGCTGCCCGGTATCTATCTTTACTTCAAAACCAATGAATCTACCCTGATAGCAACAGATTACATCCGGTATTCCTGCGGTACCATACATACCGCCGTGCTCTTTCTGATTTTGTCAAGATTAGTAGACACATTTTCCTCAAGGATTTTGCACCCTATGCTGCTTCTCTCAGGGAATCATAGTATTGCTGTCGTTTAACCATCGGAGGGAGTCCGCCATTGGCAGAA
>Ga0129309_1001486_pt1 | contig 11584 bp, 14 predicted proteins | sample L1105metagenome_FD_94439 | JGI IMG/M metagenome (GOLD analysis project Ga0129309, IMG submission 94439) | Ring-tailed lemur group fecal microbial communities from Wisconsin, USA - L1105 metagenome | ecosystem: Host-associated > Mammals > Digestive system > Large intestine > Fecal | place: USA...
AGGAGGCGCTGGAACTTCATCCCGGCGATGCGGTGGAGATTCCGGCGGGCGTCAAACACTGGCACGGGGCCGCAAAGGACAGCTGGTTCTCACACCTGGCGGTGGAACTGCCAGGTGAAGATGCTTTAAATGAATGGCTGGAAGCCGTATCGGACGAAACATATAATAGTTTGAAATAAAACTTCAATACAGGATCAGGAGGTACGAACATGAGTAAAACATTAGTCGCTTACTTTTCAGCCAGCGGCACGACAACAAAGCTGGCAGATACACTGGCTCAGGCCGCAGGCGGAGAGCTTTATGAGATCCGCCCGGCCGTTCCCTATACCAGCGCGGATCTGAACTGGAACAACAAGAGCAGCCGCAGCAGCGTAGAGATGAATGATAAAGGGGCGCGCCCTGCGATTGCCGAGCCTGCTGCGGACATCACGAAATATGACACGATCTTTGTAGGGTTTCCTATCTGGTGGTATGAAGCGCCCCGTATCATTCAGACATTTCTGGAAAGCTATGATTTCTCAGGGAAAACAGTGATCCCCTTTGCCACCTCCGGCGGAAGCGGTATGGGAAAGACTGCTTCCATCCTGCAGAAAAGCTGTCCTTTGGCCCGCGTGCTTTCCGGAAAGCGGATGAGCGCATCCGCAGATGTTCAGGAGCTTTCTGCATGGATCCAAAGTCTTGGGATATAGGGGGCGCCTTCTTATGGATATTTTAGTTATCGAAAGCAGTCCGCACAAACACGGGTCCTCCAATCTGCTGGCGGAGGAGTTCATCCGCGGCGCGAAAGAGGCGGGGCATAAGGTGACGGTATTTGACGCCGGTCACGCCAGTCTGCATCCATGTCTCGGATGTGAAGCCTGCGGAATGTCCGGATCCTGTGTGCAGAAAGACGATATGGCCGGACTGAGGGAGAAGCTGCTGAAAACAGATATGGCAGTTTTTGTAACGCCCCTTTATTACTTTGGATTTTCTGCTCAGCTGAAAACTGTGATCGACCGGTTTTACAGCTTCAACGGGCAGCTGACAGCCAGAGGATTAAAAACCGCCCTGATCGCGGCGGCGTGGGACAGCAACAGCTGGACCATGTCCGATCTGAAAGCCCATTATGGAACTCTTTGCAGATATCTGAACTTTGAAAATATGGGTGAGATCCTGGGGACAGGCTGCGGAACGGTTTCCATGACAAAACGAACGAAATTTCCGAGGGAGGCATACGAGTTCGGGAAAAGGATTGGAGGATGATGCGATGAAGCGGACTCCCATTGCAAAAATGATCGTGGATGTGCTGATGACGCTGACCTTATTATTCCTGATGGGTTATCAGCTTTGGGGTGAAGCCGCCCATGAGTGGGCCGGAGCGGTCATGCTCATTCTGTTTATCGCCCATCACGTCTTAAATCGGGGATGGTATAAAAGCCTGTTCATGGGCAGGTACACGCCCATGCGGGTGTTCCAGATATTGGTGGATATACTGCTCCTGATTGCCATGCTGGCGCAGATGTACAGCGGCATTGCCATGTCCCGGCATGTGTTCACATTTTTACCCATTGACGGGGGAATGGCGCTGGCCAGAAGACTGCATATCCTGGGCGCTTACTGGGGGTATCTCCTCATGAGCGTTCATCTGGGCCTGCACTGGAATATGTTCTTAGGCATGGCAAGGAAACGGACTGGTATGGACACTCCCTCAAAACACCGCAGTCTGCTCCTGCTCCTGATTGGCCTGTTGATCGCAGTTTACGGCGCTTTTGTATTTATAAACAGGGATTTTCCGACCTATCTGTTCCTGCGGTCAGAATTTGTCTTTCTGGACTACGGGGAGCCGGTCTGGTCCTTCTATCTGGATTATATCTGCCTGATGGGGCTTTGGGTGTTTCTTGCCCACTATCTCTCTAAATGTTTGAGAAAACTGGGAGGAAAGAAGGCTATCAAAGGAAAGGAGCGTATATGAAAAAGTTATTAAGCCTGGCAATGGCGGTTCTGCTGACCTTTTGTCTCACAGCCTGCCAGTCAGAAAATGTGCAGGAGGATTCGAATATCTCTATACCCTCTACTGCACAGAGCCAGAACAATGAGAGCAGCGAACCTGTAACGGAACCGCCTGTCGCTTCTGAGACTCCATCGCCTGAAGAAACAGCGGATGCAGAATCTGTTCAGAGGCAGATCCGTATGTTGGCAGAAGGGCAGGTCTACATGATTACTTTGTATGAGACACCGGCAGCCAATGCTTTGTATGAAATGCTGCCTCTGGAATTAGCCTTTGAGGATTATAACAGCGTGGAGAAGATTGCCTATCTGCCGGAAGGACAACAGCTTGACACAGAAGGAGAACCAGAAGGATACGATCCCTCGGTTGGCGAGCTCTGTCTTTATGCCCCTTGGGGAAATCTCTCTTTGTTCTATCAGGAGTTTGGTTATTCCAATGGTCTGATTTCTCTGGGAAGGCTGGAAACAGGAATCGAAGAAATCACTGCTTTTCCGGATGGAGTTACTGTGACTTTGGAACAAACAGAATGAAATAATAATCAGCGTATAGCGCAGAAAGGAGTACGTAATGAGAAATAAAACGATTTCTGCTTTAATGGCCGCTATTCTTGTGATGACCTGTCTGACCGGCTGCGGAAAGTCAGGAGAACCCCGGGGATCAGGCGATCCGGTTACCGCAGGCGGTCAAACGGAACCTGCCGCACCTGAAACGGATGAGGAAGAAGAGTCGGATTCTGACACTGCCGAGGAACCGACGGCTGATGCGGCTACTCCCGTGGTATACATGACGACAGATATCAGTTCCGAAGGGCTAATGGCCATCTATGAAGCGTTGGGAGCCTCTCCCACTGGCAATATAGCAGTAAAGCTCTCCACCGGTGAACCCGGCAGCAATTACCTGCGTACGGATCTGATTGGGGAGCTGGTACAGTCCCTGGAAGCAACAATCGTGGAGTGCAACACGGCTTACGGCGGCTCTCGCACCAACACGGCCATGCACTATCAGGTGGCTGAGGATCACGGTTATACGGCCATTGCCGATGTGGACATCATGGACGCAGAACGTTCTCTCACACTGCCGGTAGAGGGCGGTGACAATCTGACCGAAAACTATGTAGGATCCCATTTTGAAAATTACGACTACTATGTAATCCTTTCCCACTTCAAAGGGCACGCCATGGCCGGTTATGGCGGCGCGATCAAGAACATTTCCATCGGCATCGCATCGTCTGAGGGGAAAGCGCATATCCACTCCGGCGGCACAGGGGGAAGCATGTGGGGCGGAGATCAGGACGCGTTTCTGGAGTCTATGGCGGAAGCAGGTAAGTCGGTGGTGGACGCTTTGGAGGGAAACATTCTCTACATCAACGTAATGAACCGGCTGAGCGTGGACTGTGATTGCGATGGCAATCCGGCTGAGCCGGATATGCATGACATCGGTATCCTGGCATCCTTTGATCCTGTAGCTGTGGATCAAGCCTGTGTGGATCTGGTCTATGCCGCCGAGGACGGGGAATCCCTGGTGAACCGCATCGAATCCCGGAACGGACTGCACACTCTGGAACAGGCGGAAAGGATTGGTCTCGGAAGCCGGGAGTACCAGCTGGTGAGTATAGATGGGTAAACGAATATGCGGAGTGGCGGCAACAGGAGCCTTACTGTTTCTGCTGACATCCTGTAACGCTGCATCTTCGTTAGATTCCGGCAAACAGGAGACACAAGCTGCATTTTACAATGCAGAAGAAACTGCTGTTGTTCCTGTTTATATGGAAAAAGAGATACAGCCGTCAGAAGAATATATTATAGAAGGATTTCCAGTGCTTTTTCAAATGCCTGAGCTTCCTACAGGATGTGAAATCACCGCTATGACTATGGTACTGAATTACTATGGTTATGATATAGATAAAACTACGATGGCGGCAGATTATCTGCCTACGGTTCCGGCGAGCCAATACTATGGAGATGACGGACGTCTTTATGGGGGTGATCTGAGAAGATATTTTGTGGGAAATCCTTTTACAGAAGGCGGATATATTTGCGGTACAGAGGCGATTCTCAATGCGGCTAACACGTACTTACAGGAAATTGGAAGTCCCATGCGGTCAGTAGATAAAACAGGTACTTTACCTGAAGGCCTTTATGAGTTGGTAAGTCAGGATACACCGGTTGTTGTCTGGGTCACCATCGAAATGACGGATCGAAGTACCCCACAGGGATGGTATACGGAAAGCGGCGACTATGTAGATTGGAGTACGAACGATCATGGAGCCGTTTTGGTCGGATATTCAGAGGATACGGTGACGATTGCCGATCCAATCTCTGGTTTAGCAGAGTATAGGCGCACTCAGTTTGAAAAGGTTTTCTTATCCAGATCCTGTCAATGTGTCATTTTAGAAGCATAAGAATTTATGAAATCTTTGACAGCACATGTCAATTGTTACAGGAAGGAGTGATCGTTTGGAACAGGCGATTTTTACTACGTTGTGCATGGTATCTGATTCAAATGGACGTATTCTGGTACAGGAGAGGATTGGCGCTGCATGGGATGGAATCGCCTTCCCTGGCGGTCACGTTGAACAGGGAGAATCCTTTGTGGAAGCAGCAGCCCGGGAGGTTTTTGAAGAAACCGGGTATCGGATAAAGCACCCTGTCCTATGTGGAATTAAGCAATTCATGATGGAAAATGGCGGCAGATATGTGATCTTACTTTTTAAGAGTATCCATTTTGAAGGCAGGCTGCGTCCTTCGTCAGAAGGCAATGTGTTTTGGCTGGAGTGAAATCAGTTGAAAGAGTGTGCTCTGGCACGGGATATGGACGCAATGATTCATTTATTTGATTCTGAGGAAATAAGTGAGTTTTACTATGCGCCGGATGGTTCTTACCGGCTGTTATAGAAGGGAGAAAATATATGTTTGAAACCATAAACCGGGAGGTCATATACCTCTGGTACTATTTCAGCATTCAGTTGGAGCAGCTCCTTCCCTATTGGGTACTGGGCATGGTGCTGGGTTCTGCCGTTTCTGTCTTTCTCAAGGACAGAATACATCATACCTTTCGTGTCTTGAGTGAAAAAAAGCTGGGCATGGCGGGGATTGTCGCCGCCTGCGCTTTGGGTATCGCTTCGCCTCTGTGCATGTACGGTACCATTCCCATTGCCGCGTCCTTTTCCAAGAGCGGTATGAAGGACGACTGGCTGGCGGCATTTATGATGTCCTCTATCCTCCTAAATCCTCAGCTGATACTCTACAGCGCCGCCTTGGGTTCCACCGCTCTTGCAGTACGGATCGTGACCTGTTTTTTGTGCGGCGTCATCGCCGGGCTGCTGGTACGGATTTTCTTCAGTAGAAAACCGTTTTTCAACTTCGATGGCTTTGAGCCGCCGAAAAGCAGGGATACAGATCCAAATCTCCTGGTGCGGTATCTGAAAAATCTGGGCCGCAATATCAAAGCTACGGGACTCTACTTCCTCATCGGCATCCTTTTGTCGGCATTGTTTCAGAGATATGTGCCTTCTGATGTGATGACCGGACTGTTTGGAGGAAATGAGGCATGGGGCATTCTGATGGCGGCGACCATCGGCGTACCTCTTTATGCCTGCGGCGGAGGTACGATCCCGCTTTTGCAGGCTTGGCTCTGGGATGGCATGAGCATGGGCAGCGCAGCTTCTTTTATGCTGACTGGTCCGGCAACGAAAATAACCAATCTGGGGGCATTGAAAATCATACTTGGACTGCGTCATTTCCTGCTGTATATCGCTTATGTGATGCTGTTTTCCCTGGCAGCGGGATTGATCGTGAACTTGGCTGTGTGATCAATAATAAAATTCAGTTAAGTAAAAAGAAAGAAGGATGAACATATGGAACATTTTACACATTTGTTTTCACCGTATAGTATTCGAGACGTGGAAATAAAAAACCGATTAGTGCTTCCTTCAATGGGAACCAATTTAGGAAACGCAGACGGAACAGTATCGTAACGCCTGATTGACTATTACACGGCTCGGGCGAAAGGCGGTTTTGGATTGATCGTTGTGGAGGGCGTGGCAGTGAATCCTACCGGCATGCGCATTCCTCATGAAGGACATTTTTGGGATGATGCCAATATACCCGGAATGAAGAGACTGGCAGATGCTATCCACGCAAACGGCGCTAAAACGATTCTTCAGATCCATCATGCCGGCCGTCAAAGCAGGCAGGTCCGGCTAATAAGGCAACCGAAGAAGGTTTAGCCATCGGCTTAAAATTGTAAAACCACAGACGGAGATCTGAAATTATTTTGATAGAAAGAAGGGATGATTTATGAAAAGAATTGCTGCGTTGTTTTTAACCTTTACCTTATCGCTTTCACTGGCAGCCTGCGGCAGCGAGCCGTCCTCAGAAGAAGAGTTGCATGGTGCTTCGCAGGAATCAACGCTGCCGGAGGAAACAGGATCATCAGATACTTCAGAGAGCAGCGCAGATGGGGATGGAGGGCAGGAAAGTGCAGTTCCTTCCGAAACTGCAGAGTCGGACGCGGATATTCTGGTTGCCTATTTTTCCTGGGCGGATAATGCGGTTTTAGCGGATGATGTAGATGCGGTCAGCTCCCCCAGTGTAATCCCGCCGGGGAATGTGCAGCAGCTGGCCGGATGGGTACAGGAGCAGACAGGAGGAGATCTGTTTTCCATGCGTGTGACAGATCCTTATCCCAGTGACTGGGATGACTGTCTGACACGGGCCAATCAGGAACGCAGAGAAAACGTCCGCCCGGAGTTGACGGAGAATGTAGAAAATCTCGAACAATATGATGTGATCTTTTTGGGCTATCCTAACTGGTGGTACGGCGTACCGATGGCTTTGCTTTCTTTCCTGGACAATAACGACCTTTCAGGAAAACAGGTATATCTGTTCTGTTCTCATGGAACGGGAGGTCTTGCCGACAGTGTGGAGATCATCACGGAAGCGCTTCCCGGAGGGCAGATATCAGACAATATATTTGACTGCTATGAGGAAGAAGCAGCAGATTCAGAGGAAGAAATATGCGCCTGGCTGAATGAATTGGGTTATTGAGAGATGTGGTGTCAAACTCAGACGAGAAAGGAACGGATATGAAAGAAAAAACAGATATGCACGGACATTATTTTCCGCCGGCATACAGGCATATATTAGACAGGCATGGGGTAAATGTCCTGGATGGCGCTCCAACGCCCGCATGGTCGGAAGAACTGCAGCTTCAGATGATGGAAGAACTGAATATTCGATGCAGTGTTCTTTCACTATCTTCCCCTCATTTTCATTTTGGGGAGCGGGAAGAAACTGTACAGACCGCAAGATTATGTAATGAATATGGCGCGGAGCTAAAAATAAAGTATCCGGAGCGGTTTCGAATTATGGCAAGCCTTCCGTTCCCTTATATAGAAGAGTGCCTGGAGGAGATACGGTATTGTACGGATACGTTGAAAATCGACGGTTTTGCCCTGCAGACCCATTTTTGCGGAGATTATCTTGGAAGTGAACGCATTGAACCTGTAATGCAGAGCCTGAACCGTATAAAGGCAGTTGTTGTTCTCCATCCGACGGTGCCGGCAAAGGTTCCTGAGGGCGTAAACGACGGACTTCCTGCTGCGTTGCTGGAATATTTTTTCGATACAACAAGGGCAGCAACCAATATGATACTGCGGGGGACATTGAGGAAATATCCGGATATTCGTTTTATTGTACCTCATGCGGGAGCATTTCTTACGCTTCTGTCAGATCGGCTGGATGTATTGGGCGGCGCCCTGCATATGAAAGATCTGGATGTTATGGGAGATTTAAGGCATCTGTATTATGACATTGCAGGTGTTTCCATTCCAAAGCAGTTTGGCCTTTTGGAGAAGATTACAGATGAAACCCATATTCTATATGGAAGTGACAGTCCGTTTACTCCGCAGAAGCTGTGCAGAAAGTGGGCCATAGAAATGGAAGAGGTATTTGGCAGGGAAAAATCCAGACAGATATTCAGAGACAATGCGGAAATATTATTCCGGACATAAAAATAAAAAGATAAGGTGATCACTATGCAATATATGACAGCAGAGGAAGTATCGGAACGTTATCATGTTCCCAGAAAAATAATAGATGAGTATAAACAATGGGGGTTGTGCGGCACGGTGCAGAAAGTAATGGATGACTGGCGGTATACGGATGAGGATCTGGAACGTCTGAGTCTGATCATGACGCTCCATGATATTGGTCTTAAACCGGATGAAGTGGAGCGCTATATGAATTTGGTGCTGGAAGGAAAGCAGACAGATGCAGAACGGCTTAAAATGCTGGATAAAATTCGGGAAAAGTCCTTGGATGAAATTCATTTTCGTGAAAAACAGCTTTCCCGGCTGGATTATCTCAGATATGAGATAAGAAGCAGACAGGATAAAAAATAAGTCGAAGTTGTAAAAAATCTGAAATGCCAAACAAGCATGGTAAATATAATTTACAAGCATTTGTGTATAGAAAAAATAGGTGATAAAATGAAGTTACTTAAAAAGTACTAAAAGCCAAAGAAGGAATGGAGTAAAACAGACAGGTGCACATGTCTGACAGCAAAAAAGAAAAGAGGAGAAGAAAAATGAGCAAAAAATATGAACCGCTGGCGGCCGAGATTATCCGGCTTGTTGGCGGAGCGGGAAATATTGACACTCTGCATCATTGTCAGACAAGACTTCGTTTTAAATTATATGATGAAGAAAAAGCGGATCTGGATGGGCTTTCCGGACTGGAAGGCGTAACAGCGGCAATCAATAAAGGCGGCATGATCCAGGTCGTAATAGGTCTTCATGTAGAGGAAGTGTATGAAGAAGCTGTAAAGTACCTGGACACAGAAAAAACAAACACAGATATTAAGGCGGAAGAGAAAAAGAAACAAAATCCTCTTGATATAGCGACAAGTTTTATTTCCAGTATTTTTGCCCCTATTGTTCCGGCATTGGCAGGAGCAGGAATGGTAAAAGCGCTGCTGTCAATTCTGGTAGCTTTTAATCTGGTGGATACCAGCGAACAGACATATATCATTATCAATATGATCAGTGATGCGGCATTTGCATTTTTACCAATCCTGCTGGCTTATACGACAGCTCAGAAGTTAAAGTGCAACCCGATCATGGCGGCAACTGTAGCGGGAATTCTGGTTCATGGCACATGGAATGCCCTTGTGGCTGCCGAAGAGCCGGTTCTTCTGTTTGGAATACTTCCCCTGTATCTGGTTTCTTATACATCATCTGTTATACCGATCGTACTGGTCCTTTTGATACAGGCGCCGTTGGAACGGTGGCTGAATAAAGTGATACCGGGAGCAGTGAGACTGATATTCGTTCCAATGATCACATTTTTAGTCATGGGTGTACTGGCTCTTAGTATTCTTGGACCTATTGGCGCGATGGTCGGTCAGGGACTCAGTGTTGTGTTCCTGTGGTTAGGAGAAAATGCAAGCTGGGCTCCGCCGCTGATCGTAGGATCACTTTTCCCTGTCATGGTCATGTTTGGCGTTCATCATGGGGTGGCTCCGGTTGGAACAATGTCCATCATGCAGCTTGGCTATGACGCGATCTGGGGACCAGGAATTGTGTGTTCAAATATTGCCCAGGGCGCTGCAGCGCTGGCAGCATCCTTTGTCACAAAAGATAAAAGCACGAGGCAGGTAGGTATCCCGGCGGGTATTACCGCGCTTATGGGTACGACAGAACCGGTTCTGTATGGTGTGAACCTGCCGAAAAGATATCCTCTGATCGCCGCTATGGTCGGCGGCGGACTGGGTGGTCTGTTTGCCGGGGTCACACATACAAGGCGATACGCGTTTGGCTCGTCAGGCATTCCGGCGGTAGTCATGTATATTGGCGCAAATACACTCCGTTATTTTTACCAGATTATTATCGCGCTTGTCATAAGCGCAGTGGCAGCCGCAATATTTACAGTCCTTCTCTCAAAAAAATATGAAAAAGCAGATGTTATGCTCATAGAAGAGAATTCCGAAGAAGATGCGGAAAAAAGTATCGAAGAAATACCGGCACAGACGGGAGAAAGAGAACTGGAGGAAACAGAGATAAGCAAACTTGTATCTCCGACAGGAGGAATGATCGTACCTATGGAGAAGATCCCTGATCCGGTATTTTCCTCTGGCGCTCTTGGATTCTGCTGTGGAATTGAACCGGAAGAAGGCGTGGTTTTCGCCCCGATGGATGGAGAGGTGGTTCAGCTTTCTGATACGATTCATGCGGTTGGAATTTTGGGAGAAAACGGATCAGAAGTACTGATTCATGTGGGAGTGGATACCGTTGAAATGAACGGGGACGGATTCACCGCTTTTGTCAAAGAGGGAGATAAGGTGCTCGTTGGACAGAAGATCCTGACAATGGATCTTGACAAGATCTCACAGGCCGGTCATGCCAAAACGGTTATCGTAGCAGTTACGAACAGCGATGAGTTTACAGATATTGAGCGGACAGCAGAAGGCACTGTCAGAGCAGGGGATGAAATTGTGGCATTCGGTAATGTGTAATGAGGAAGTGATATGTTTTCCAACAAAGATTTAAAGGAAATGATTTTCCCGCTGGTGTGTGAACAGATTCTCATTATATTGGTGGGGATGTCCGATACCATTATGGTATCTTATGCGGGAGAAGCGGCTGTATCCGGTGTGTCCTTGACAGATATGCTTAATTATCTCTTTACGACTGTTTTTGCGGCCATTGCAACAGGTGGTGCGGTAATCGTATCGCAATATCTCGGAGGACAGGATACTGGGAAAGCAAAAGAGACTTCGGGACAGCTTTTCCTGACATCTGGTATTTTTTCAGTTGGATGCGCAGTTATCTGCCTGTTATTCAACCGGCATATCCTTCAGTTGCTTTTTGGGGCGATTGAGGAAGATGTTATGGCTGCAGCGGCACAATATTTTCTGGTGACAGCCTGCTCGTTTCCGTTCCTGGGAATTTATAATGCGGGCACGGCTTTGTTTCGGTCGATGCAGCGGACAAGAGACACCATGTACGTATCCCTGCTCATGAATGTTGTCAATGTGGCTGGAAACGCAGTAGGAATTTTCGTACTGCATGCGGGAGTTTTAGGTGTGGCCATTCCTACACTCCTCTCCCGAATGGTTGCTGCATTTACAATGACTGCGCTTGCGTTTCGGAAACAGAATCCGGTGTATGTGGACTGGAAAAATATTTTTTCCAAGAATACGGACATGATACGCCGTATCCTGAAAATCGGGATTCCAAATGGTATAGAAAACGGTCTGTTTGCGTTGGGCAGGGTTTTGGTGACAAGTATCATTGCGCTCTTTGGGACGACGCAAATTGCGGCAAACGGAGTGGCAAACAGTATTGATGGGATTGCGATCATCGTAGTCAATTCGATCAATCTCGCGATTGTTACAGTGACAGGGCAGTGTGTAGGAGCGAGGGCCTATAGAGAAGCAAAAAAATATATCCGAAAGCTGATGTCCGTTTCTTATGTGTTCACATTCCTGATTGGAGCAGCCGTGTGCATATCCCTTCCGCTATTGCGTGGTTTTTATGATGTATCAGAAGATGTCTGGAATCTGAGTTGTATCCTCATCTTTCTTCATAATGTGATG
>Ga0129309_1001488_pt1 | contig 11537 bp, 10 predicted proteins | sample L1105metagenome_FD_94439 | JGI IMG/M metagenome (GOLD analysis project Ga0129309, IMG submission 94439) | Ring-tailed lemur group fecal microbial communities from Wisconsin, USA - L1105 metagenome | ecosystem: Host-associated > Mammals > Digestive system > Large intestine > Fecal | place: USA...
GGAGCAGGTCGCATCCACCATGGCCAAATTGCCGGTGTCCACCACCATCTTCTGACCGGCGGCGAGCTCATACTCCACGGCGTAGCCGTCGATCTCCAGGAAGGCCATGCCTCGGCCTGACAGCTTCTGCATAATGAAGCCTTCCCCGCCAAAGAATCCGGCCCCGCCCTTTTTCTGAAAGAAAATGGACAGCTCCACCCCTTGCTCAGAGGCCAGGAACCCGGACTTCTGAACCACGACCGGACGCTCCGGGGTGATCTCCACCGCCTTGATGGAGCCGGGGAAACTGGAGGCAAAGGCGATCATACCGGGCCCCTTCTGGGCCGTATAACTATTTTGGAACATGGATTCGCCGGAGAACATGCGGCCGAAGGCCTTTCCAATCCCGCCGCCCGCGTTGGTGCTCATCTCCATGTTGGGGGACATCCACACCATGGAGCCCTTCTCCGTGATCATGGACTCGCCGGCGTTCAGGTCGCAGATCACCACGGGCATAGGCTCACCCACGATTTCATACTTCACATTGATTCCTCCCGACCTCGAAATATAGTATGATTCTATTCTAAGCCCTGTCCGCCCTCCCCGCAAGAAAAACATTCGACTTCTGTGCAAAGTTGTGGTAAACTATCCGCTGGATATCTGACGGCAAGGGAGGAATACGCCCCATGCGTATGCGGAAAAAGCCCAATCTCATCCCCCGGATGGAGCGGTGCGCGGAATACCTGATTACAGACCCGGAGGCCTGGCGGGGCCGCTGGCGGGAAAAGCTGTCTCCAAACTGCGCGCTGCGGCTGGAACTGGGCTGCGGCAAGGGCCGCTTCACCTGCGAGACGGCGGCGGCTGAGCCGGACGTCCTCTTTGTGGCCGTAGAGCGCGTCCCCGACGCAATGGTCATCGCCATGGAGCGCGCCAAGGCGGTGGGGCTTGCAAACGTCTTTTTTATCGACGCCGACGTGGCCCGTCTGCGTGACTACTTCTCTCCCGACGAAGTGGAGCGGATCTACATCAACTTCTGCGACCCCTGGCCTACCAACCGTCACGCCAAACGTCGCCTCACCCATCCCGGTTTTCTGGAGCTCTACCGCCATGTCCTCCGTGACGGCGGCGAGATCCACTTCAAAACCGACAACAGCGGTCTCTTTGAGTGGTCCCTCTTCCAGTTTCCCAGGGCGGATTACGCTCTTTCAGAGGTGACGCGAGACCTCCATGGCGGGGGGATACGAGGCGTAATGACCGACTATGAAGAGAAATTTCACAGCCTGGGCACTCCCATCAACCGCTGTGTCGCGACCAAGCTCCACCGGGAGCCGGCGCTTCCCGAGGAGGACGCCGCTCCGGAGGAAATGCCGCTTCCATAAGAGAACCGCCCCGACCGCTGTTGCGGTCGGGGCGGTTTTTGCTTGTTTTCACCTGTCCTGTCGCGGGACCAGCGTTACATATACCCGATCGCCCGGCCCCTTTCCGATCCGGCGGCGGATCTCTTTCCGCACGCCGAGGATATGGCCCGGCGTCCCCATGCGGACCAAGCTTCCCTCATAGGCAACTCCGTCAAAAGTGGCGCGGACGGGTACGCGCCCTCTCCCAAATTCGGCTTTTACATCAAAGGGGATCTCCACGTAAGCCCCATCGATCCCATCCACCTTTTGAATGACCGCCTCAAAGGCGTAACTCCGCTCCATTTTGCCGCCGTACTCCTCTCCGTTCACACATTCTTTAAATGTTATTCAAACTTCATCCAACCTTTTCCCTCCCCGGTGTGCTATCCTATACTCACAGCAAAGCTCCGGCATCAACTACTGCCTCCCGCTGTGGGGCAGACAAGCAGCAACACAGTCATGTGTTTCTATATATCATTCCACTTCCTCCTCTCTTTTTTCTCTTTCTCTCTGTGAAACCGGCTCCGCCTAAAAGGCGGAGCCGGTTTCACAGGTTTCATAGTTTGTTTTGGGCGCTCGCCCCGGCAGGCGGCGCGCCTCTGATTTCCAAAGACGTAAAGGGCCGCCGGATCTCCGGCGGCCCTTCTCAATTGGGATGTCTATTTTATGTTTCGCTCTTCTCCCCGGCCGTGCCATGCTCCTCTTCCTTCTTGGTCTTATTGTCCACCTCCAGATGGACCTTGCTGGTGGTCTTCGCCTCGAAGGTATTGGCCCGCATGACCTCGGTCATATCAAAGCCGATGGTATCCTTCAGCGCCTCGTTGACCGCCTTCAGGGCGCCCACCGTATAGCGTGCCACATCCGCTGCGCCAGCGCTCTCGCCGCTCTCCCCGGAGCCGCCGCCGATGATGGTGATGTTGCCGATCTTGCTCATGGGTTCCGCCACCGCCGCGGCGATCTCCGGCAGCTTCTCAATGACCATCTGGAGCTTACCGGCATCGTTCATCTTGGCCAGCGCTTCCGCCTTTTTCTCCAGGGCTTCTGCCTCCGCCAGGCCCATCTGACGGACCGCCTCCGCCTGGGCCTCGCCCTGCTTGGCGGTGATCTCCGCCTGGGCCAGACCTTCCTGTTTGATGCGCTCGGCCTGGGCCACGGCGTCCAGCTTCTTGGCCTCGGCCTGCGCAGCGGCGTCCAGGCGGCGGGCCTCGGCGTCAGCCTCGGCCTTCAGGATAGCGGCCACCTTCTGGGCCTCAGCGGCCAGACGGGCCCGCTCCTTCTCTGCCTGTGAGGGCTTCACCACCGTCTCCAGCAGCTCTGCCTCCTTGCGCTCTGCCTTTTTCTTGGCCAGTTCGATGTTTTTCTCCTCCGCAGCGATCTGGATCTGGATCTCTGCCTCGCGGACTTCCCGGGCGCGCTGTTCTTTCAGGACGTTGGCATCCATCTCAGCGTTGGTCACGTCCTTCATGGTCACGTTCTGCTGGATGGAATAGGCTGCGTCGGAGACCGCCTTTGTGGTCTGGCGCTCCCGCTCGAAGTTCAGCTTCTTGATGTCGGCTTCCTTTTGGGCCTCAGCCATGCGGGCTTCGGCCTCCGGTCGGGCCTGCTCGCCAGCCCGCTTGGCCTCGGAGGTCTTGATCATGCTCTCTTTGATGGCCTCGGCCTGGGCGATCTCAGCATCCCGCTTGACGGCCGCGATCTGAGGCTTAGAGAGGGCCTCGAAGTAACCGTTCTGATCTCCGATCCCCTTGATGGTAAAGCTCTTGAGCTCCAGGCCCAGCTCCTTGAGCTGCTCCTCCGCCACCTCCTTGACCCGCTCGGAGAAGGTCTTGCGGTCCTTATAGAGCTGTTCGGCGGTCATATCGGCAATGATTTCGCGCAGGCGCCCCTCACAGACGTCCCGCGCCGTATCTACAATGTGCTGGCGGGTTTCGGACTCCTTGCCGCAGTTGAACTGCTCCACCGCGGAGCGGATCATGGCCTGATCGTTTTTGATCTTGACCACCACAGTGCCGTTGGCCTCGATGGGCACCGCGTCGGCGGTAAGAGTGCCCTGCATATTGACGTCAAAGCTCATGTTCTCCAGGGTCACATAGTCGATGCGCTGCAGCACCGGAATAACGATGACGCCGCCGCCGGTGATGACCTTTGCTTTGCCCAGTCCCGTGACGATGGCCGCCTTGTCCGCAGGCACCTTGCGCCAGGTAGAGAGGATGCAGATGAGGATCAGAATGACGACTGCTGCGATGATACCTGCCGTGATCACATACTCCATGCTTTTGGTTCCCCCTTTTATTTTTGTTCTTCTCTATTCTCCAGCGGACGCACCAAGCACAGGCCCTTGCCCGCATCTACGTCCACAATGGATACCTCTGTTCCCACGGGGATCTTCTCCACCCCCTCCACAGGCCGGGCGTCATAGGTCACAAGACTCCCTGTGGCGCTGAGGGCGCGGATGGTGCCGGTAAAATCGCTCCGGGCCTCCAACTGCACAGTGGCCCGCTGCCCCCGAAGGGCCCGTATATTGGTGGCATACGGCCGATTGCGCTTCAGGGGCCGGATGACGAACCACCCCAGCAAAAATCCGGCGAGCACGCCGGCCTGGAGCGCCAGTATCACGGCCCACGGCGCGGGCAGCTTTCCCAGAAGCAGGCGTCCCACCGCGCCAAAGACCACTGCCGTCAGCGAAAGGGTCATCAGGTTCACGGGGAGCTTTCCATACCCTGCGTCTGCCGCCGGGTCCACGTCTGTGGCCAGGTCTGCATCCAGATCCGGGACCGGGTCTATGTCCATATCCGGGTCTATATCAAAATCCGCATCCAGATCCGTGACGCCACCCAGCGCGCCGCCGATCACGCCCGTAACCATATTCAATACTGGCACTACAAATCCGCCCACAATAAAGCAGTTGAACAGGGTGTGCAGGTCCACAGTCTCCCCTCCCCTCTTATCTACTATATCGAATCAAAGGCCCGCCATGTTACAATTCGCATAAATTTCTCTTCCATGGGAGCAGTGTATCATAGCCGCCGGCGCTCCGTCCAGTCCCCTGGGCGCCATTGGCAACGCCCGAGCGCTCTTTTTCGCCCGTTTTTTCCCGCTTGGGCCGCCCTATGACCGGATACATTGCCTTTTTTTCGGTGAAGGCAGAGGCCCCCGCCGTATCCAACCGGCGGGGGCCTCTGCCTGTGCTCGTATGGGATTGTCCGGATCAGAGTCCGATTATCGGAAGGACCCAGCCGTACAAACCGGCGCCCAGTACGCCGCAGACGATCAGGGTAATGATGGGATTTATCTTGAACTTCCAGACCATAGCCAGTGCGATGGCGAAGAAGATCAGGCTGTATACGCTGGTGATAGAGATCTTCGCCACCGACAGACAGGATGCCGCGATCAGTCCGATGACCACCGGCCTGATCCCGGAGAGGGCGTTCTTCAGGTGAATATTATCCTTAAATTTTGTAAAGTAGACAGACACGATCAGGGCCAAGATAAAGGGGACCAGGAGGGTACAAATGGAGCAGATAATCCCGCCCGGGATCCCAAACAGGTTATAGCCTACAAAGGTAGAGGAGTTTACCGCGATCGGGCCGGGCGTCATCTCCGCAATGGCCACGATGTTGACAAAGTCATCCGGCTTGATCCAGCCGTGGCCGTCCACCACCTCCCGCTGGATAAAGGCCAGGACGGCATATCCCCCGCCGAAGGAGAAAGCGCCGATTTTTAAGAAGGAAAAGCAGACCTTCAGCAGCAGTTCCATCATGCTTCATCTCCTCCCTTCCGGTTTTTGCGGGCATCCACAGCCTTTACCACACGGCCGCGCACAAACAGGCCGTACGCCGCCGCACAGACCACCACAAGGATGGGATGCAGCCCGAACACCGCAATCGCCACAAAGCCGCACAGCGCCACCACCCAGTTAAAGTACTCGCCCACCTTGGCCGACTTGGCCAGCTTGATGACGGCATACAGGATGAGCGCCACCACTGCGGGCCGGATCCCGTCGAATATGTACTGCACCACAGGATAATCCATAATGTTGTTGAACACCACGGCAATCAGCAGGATGATCAAAACGGACGGTGTGGCCGCTCCCAGCACCGCGGCCAGAGAGCCGGGAGCCCGCGCCACCCGATAACCCACGAATGTGGCGGAGTTGGTGGCCAGAGGGCCAGGCAGGCTGTTGGTGAGTGAAATGGCGTCGAGAAACTCCTCATCCGTCATCCACCCTTTTGTCTCCACCACCTCTTTCTGGATGATCGGCAGCATGGCGTACCCGCCGCCGATGGTGAACAGGCCAATCTTGAAAAATACCCAGAAAATTTCTGCTAGTCGCTTCATTTTATTTCCTCCCATCTCATGCCGGAAGCGCCGGCTTTTCTTCTGTTGCCTATCATACTCCCTTTGATTTCTATTTGCAAGTATTAGTTTGACTATTTGAAAGGATTTTGCAAAAAATTTGCATGTTTTGTTTATCTCATCTTTCCCTTATGGTCCTTACCCGAATTTTTCCGGCGGAACGCACAGTTTATATTGCTTTTTGATTATCTATACCTTACAATATGTAATAAGGTTACCAAATCTGAACGCTTTTTGCAGGAGGCGGCCATGAGAAGCAGTACATTTGATCAGATCGACCAGCAGATTCTGGACTTGCTGATCGAAAATTCCCGCATCTCCCTCATCGATATTTCAGAGCAGGTGGGACTCTCCCGTGTCGCGGTCAAAAACCGGATCGACGCACTGGAAAAGAGCGGCGTCATCGAACAGTACACCGTCATCCTGAATCCGGAGAAGGTGGGACGGAACGTCTCCGTATTCTTTGACATCCAGGTAACGCCCTCCGCGCTCCACCAGGTGGCTGATGCGCTGATCGCCGAAGAGGCGGTCACCGACGTGTACCTGATGACCGGCGCCAGCAAGCTCCACGTCCACGCCGTGCTGGAGATGAACCAGGACCTGGAGCACTTTGTGCTGGAGAAGCTCTATCCTCTGCCCGGAATAGAGCGCGTCAGCAGCGACCTGATCGTCTCCCGGATCAAGACCCGCAAAGGGATCCGGGTCTAACACACCGCCGGAAGGGGAGGACTCTTCATGGAATTCATATCCGGTATCGTCTGGAGGAATCTCAACAAGGCAACCTTTGATACGCTCAACAACCGGTCCCCGGGGCAATACGACATCCGCCTGGGCTCCGCCGATTACAGCGCCTTCTTTGACGGCCTGCCCCGCGAGAACGCCACCAATATAGGCGGTTTCAGCCTGACCGTTCCCCTCACCTCTTTTCCCACCGCCGATACGGGCGCATCCACTCCGCTGGTCGTGCGCTATATGGGCAACGACTCCAGCCGCAGGGACTGGAACATCCCCAGCCAGCGCAGCGCCACGGCCTATTCCCTCTGGCGGCCGGACCGCAGGCTGCCCGACGCCCCGTCAGACAAGAGCTTTCTGGTCCTCTTGAAAACATATTCCGGCAAGTATTACGGACGGCTGATCCTGGCCCGGGAACTTGATTATCTGCCTGAGGACCTGAAGGATCTCCTGCTCTCCAACGAGCGGGGCTGTCGGATGCTGGCTACAGCCTCTCCCCAGGCCCTCGATCTCTATCTGACCCTGCTGCGGGAGTACAATGTCCTGCTCTATGGCCCGCCCGGCACCGGAAAGACCTTTCTCATGCAGGAGGTCAAGCGTCTGTTCGAACGGGACGGCGCGCTGTGGACCTTCCAGGATACCTTGGAGTACGGCTCCTCCGAGGCACCCATGATCTCCGCGGTGGACCCGACCCAGGCGGGGCATTCCAGGACCATCTGGACCACCATCCATCAGAGCTATTCCTATGAGGAATTCATTCTGGGGGTGACGACCGCCTCCGACAGCCATACGCTTCTCAAGATCACTCCACGGCCCGGTATCCTGCTGGAACTCACCGAGTTTGCCCGTCAGCCCGGCTGCCGCTCCCTGCTCCTGGCCGACGAGATCAACCGCGGCAATGTCTCCAGACTGTTCGGAGAATTCATCACCTGTATGGAGCCGGACAAGCGGCTGGACGAGGACGGCGGCGAGACCCCCACCACGGTCTCCGTTCGCCTTCCCTACCTTCAGGAGGGGGAGGTGCTCCCCGTTCCGGCCCCCGGCACGCCTCTGGTTTTCCACAACCCCATGCGGATGCCCAAGCACGTATACACTCTGGCCAGCATGAACTCTGTGGACAGCTCCACCAATCCTCTGGACAGTGCGCTGGGGCGGCGCTTCTTCCGCTATGAGGTCCGCCCGGACGCCGCGCTGCTCTCCGCACATCTGGGCGTCAGCGCCGGAGACCGCCGCTTCACCCCCGGCGCGGTTGCCTCCGACCCCGTGGCCATCAAGCGTCTGGCCTTTCTCTTCTGGTCCTTCCTCAATGAGAAGATTGCCCTCTTTGCAGGCTGCGACTATCAGCTCGGGCACTCCTATCTGTGGCCCCTCGCCTCCGCCGAGACCGGGGCGCAGGCCCTGACCGCCTTTTCCAGCGCGGTGCGGCACAAGCTGATCCCCCAGCTCCGGGAAATCTTTTCCGCCCGACCCGAGCAGCTCATTCATCTGCTCCAGCTCAGAAAGCCCTCCCCCATCCGGCTCCTGGAGCCCGACGCGCTGGACGAGGAGCTAGGGGCTTCCGCCGCCATTTTGTGGGACGGTCTCTTTTCCTGTTCCGATGCAAGTCTCTCGGAATGGGTCCTGCGCCTCCTCATGGAGCATGGGGCCGCCGAGCCGTCTCCCGCGGGCGGCGCTTGAGGCGCGTCATGGTCCAGATCACAGTTTGGGAGCACCAGGATTTTCTCTGGCCCGCCTCGGACAGAGACGCAGCCCTCCGTCTGCCGGGAATCGTCTCCACCAAAAACAAGGAACTGAAGCGGGCGCTCCGCCTGTCCCGGGACCCCATCTCCCTGAGGCAGGAATCGGGGGGCCTCCTTCTCCGGTTTGCCGGTGTTGCCGGCATCCTGAACCTCGTGGGCTATGAGTTTGAGATTATCCCCAAATTTTCCTTCCGGCAGTCGGCCTCCTGGCAGAGCGGCTTTTTCCATATGCTCAGCATCGCCGAGTACGGGCACATCAGCTTTGAGCGGAGCCGGCACATGGGGCGTGGCGCGCTGAGCTTCTGCGACCACATCGCCCTGGCCTTTCTGGAGTCCGTAGAGTCGGCGCTGCAAAAGGGGCCCATCTGCGCCTATCGCGCCGCCGTTTCTCAGGGGCGCTATCTGAGGGGCCGCCTCCTTCTGCCGGAACAGATGCGCATGCTGCTCACGCATCCGGGCGAGGTCGTCTCCGAGCACGACGTTTTTTCTCCGGACAACGCCTTTCAATATCTGCTCTTTTGGAGCGCCGCCTGGCTGGCCCGCCATGTCCGCAGCCAGGTCCTGCGCCGCCGGCTGGAGCGGGTCGTCTCCCTTCTGCCCAAGCCGGAGCACCATTACAGGCTCCCGGTCCACGCCGCGCTTCCGGCCCAGTACAGCCGCTACCGGGCCGCCCTTGAAATCGGCAACCTCATCGCAGGCGGGGCCTCCGCAGTCCTCCAAGATCAGGGCTCCTCCGGCTACGGCTTTCTTTTCAACACAGAGCGGACCTATGAGAAATTTCTGGAGCGGATGCTCCAGCGCATTGCCCGGCGGCACACAGACTGGTCCGTCACGGCCCAGCGCACCGCGGCACTCGGCCATCCGGAGGGCGCCGGCTCCGTGCTGTTTACCCGCCCGGACAACACGCTTACGATCCAGGAGATGGTCACAGCCCTGATCGACGCCAAGTACAAGTGTGATCTCGCCGGACATGGCCCTCTGCGTCAGCCCCGATCCGGGGACTACTACCAGATGCTTGCCTCTCTCATTGCCCACGGTTGCGCCCAGGCTCTGCTGGTCGTCCCCAGCGAGGGGGACCTTGGCGGAGAGCCGCCTCTTCTGACCTGGACCACGGCGTCCGGGGAAACCATCTGGCGGGTGGGACTGCTGCGCTGGGACATCTCCGATCTGAGTACAAAGTCCGCCCTTCTTGCCGCCCAGAACGCGCTGGAAGCACAGTTGCTGGCCTTTCTTTTCTAGGTCCGGGCCGCAGCGGCACGCCCCGAATCGCATACAGCGCGCTACTCCTCAGGCCAGCCCTGGGGGCAGATAAAAGCGGCGGTCCGTCCGGGACCGCCGCTCTCTTTTTTGCTGCCCGCAGCCACACGGGCGGGATGGGCATGGTCTATGTCTCATAGGCCACCGTTCCCAGTTCCTCATATCGGGCCGCCCGTTCCCGCAGGTCCCGGACAGGCCCCGTACAGTCCTCTATGGATACTCCCGCTCTCCGATACAGCTCCACCACATCTCTGGTGTCGTCCGGTGCGCGCCGCTCCAGATAGGCCAGCAGCAGCTTGTCCCGGGTCACATAGCAGCCCGTGCTCACCCCGCCATATTTCCGGTCGCCGGGCAGGCCCTTCCGGGGATTGTCCAGGGAGGGAAAGGCGTATAGGATCAGGGCCAGCTCTTCGGGGCTCAAACCGAAGAGCTCCGCAGCCCTACAGTCGATCCGCAGCCGCAGCTCCTCCTGCGCCTCGGGCGGCAGGGGTCTCCCCGGCTCCGCCGGACCGCCCGCCGGGCAAACGCCGGGCAGCAGGCCGGGCAGGGCCTCCATTCCGGCATTTTGCAACAGAAGGCGGGCAGCATCCCGAATCAGCTCCCTGGCTGCCTCCCCGTCAGGGGAGAGGCGCGGGAACGGCACGTTGGCCCAGTGGAAAAAATTCAGCGTAGTGGTCATCCGCTTCCGAATCAGCCAGTCCACCACAAAGGAATTCGCTAGGGCGACCCAGAGCAGCGGCAGCCGGATGTCCTCCCGATCAAACCGGCATACCGGCACTTTGTTGCCGCAGACGCAGTGGGGCGGGATCAGGGCGGCCAGGACGGTGCGCACATTGTGCTGCCCCGTCACATCGCAGAAGCAGGCGCGGAAATGGGAGAGATCCACCGGGACCTGGCTCTCCTTCATATAAAACTGCGGCGTGACCGGCGCCCCCGGTCGGGGATTGCGCTCCCATTTGGCCGTCCGTCCGCTGCCGGACCGATACCGCTTGCGGGAGCAGTCATACTGGTGTACCATCCGCCCCTCAAATACCGGGACATACTGCGCTCTCTGCGCGCCGCGCTTGCGCAGGAATGCCTCCCGGGGCAGAAACTGCTCCTTGTCCCCGGTCATATCCACCTCCCGGAGGAATGAAACGTTCCAGCCATCCTCCACCCGCTCCCCCAGGCGCGGGAACACGCCGCACAGGCGCTCCATCAGAGCCGCCTCCGCGGGAGACTTGCACTCGGGTATGGTCAGAAAGTCACCGCTGTAGCGCCGGAGAAAAGGCATGGAATAGGAGACCCCGTCCTGTCTGTCGGTCCGGAGCTCCTCCGGATCTTTGACGTCGAAGCGTGCACCGCATACCGCGTCTCCCACCGCCCCTTTGCGATACAAAAAGGCGACAAATTTAAAGGAGGGGTGGATGGGAAACAGCTTCCGGCTGTTGATGATGCCGGTCAGCCGGGAAAAGCAGCCGTGTTCCAGATACAGGCGCCGCAGGCCGCTGGCGCTCTCGGACAGATAAAAGGCCGCGGGCACCACCAGCCCTACCACGCCGTCTCCCTTGGCGATCTGGAAGGCCAGCTCCACAAAAAATTTGTAGAAGTCGTCGTCGCCGCCCACCGTCTTCCCGTTGATCTCGCAGCGCTGGTGGACATAGAGCCCGCGGCCCTTGAGCTGCCGGAGATAGCCGCTGGTGTCCAGATAGTACTGCCGCCAGTTTGCCTGAAGGCGCTGGTCCTTCTCGATATACGTTCTCTTGGCCTGGCCCTGCGGCAGGGCGGCCAATGTCCCCGCATCGTTCAGGAGAAAACTGTTGACATTGGTCTTGATCTTGCCCCAGGGCGGATTTCCGATCACAATATCAAAGCCCTGTTCCGTCCCGGCACCCCCGAACACCTCCGGAAAGAGGTGACTCCAGCCCGTAAGATCCCGGTTTTCCTCCGTCTCCCGGTCCGGCGGGACCAGCAGCAGGCTGTCGGCGGCCAGAAGGCGGCTCCGCAGCTCCGGAAATGCCTCGTCCCCCTGGAGCTCGGTGAGCCAGAGGGTAAACATGGCAATATCCACCGCCACCGGGTTTTTATCGATCCCGTA
>Ga0129309_1001489_pt1 | contig 11529 bp, 4 predicted proteins | sample L1105metagenome_FD_94439 | JGI IMG/M metagenome (GOLD analysis project Ga0129309, IMG submission 94439) | Ring-tailed lemur group fecal microbial communities from Wisconsin, USA - L1105 metagenome | ecosystem: Host-associated > Mammals > Digestive system > Large intestine > Fecal | place: USA...
AGCTGAACGCCGTTCATCACGATCAATGACATAGAAGCTTGCTTATAATGTCATTGATTGATGAACGAGGTAAACGATTTTCGTCTATCGCCATCACTCGCCATCCAAAGCGTCAGCGGTTATGGCGAGTGTCTGAGTGAAGCAGAAACCGTTAGAACCTTTCAGCGACGAAGCCATTGCCGAAGGAAACACGTTCGTCTCTGTAAAATTACTACTCAGCAGTTAATACATTCAGGTAATCCAAATGAATTTTATTTCTTGCCGCTTCCGCAATATTGATGCAATTATGACTGATACGTTCCATATTTGTGAATACATCAGAAAATGAAGCCGTCTGTTCCAGGCCACACTGACCATTTTTCATGCGCTTTTTATGATTCTTACGTGCCGTCTTTTTCATTTCATGAATTTCTCTCACTTTTGCACGTATTTCTTCATCGTCAATCTCCGTCCCATATAAAAACATATCACTGCACACTTTATAGAGACTGATTATATGATCCATATTCTGCCTGATCTCACGTTCCGCTTCTTTGGAAAACTTTACATTTTTCTCTCCTTTTTCAACATTTTCCAGGACATCTTCCAGTCTTAACGCTACCCTTTCAATGTCTTCGATCACATAGATGATATCCGTTGCATAGGAAGCCTGCTCTTCCGTCAAAGTTCCCTCTGAAAATAAATATACCAGATAAGCGTTTATCGCTTCCTGTAATGCACGAATGGATTCCAACGTCTGCCTCGCTTTTTCAAGCATTTTGGGATCATTATGAATAATTGCCTTTTTCCCCTCCTGCAGCATGCGGGAAATCAGATTGCTGTAATGTTCCACCTCTTTTGAAACGAGATTTAATGCTACGATCGGCTGGTTGACAACACTCCTGTCCAAATAAATCGGTTTCATCTCATCAATTGTTTCATCGCCCCGATCGGGAATAATAAAACAGACAATTTTAACGAGTACCCAGATAAATGGAATCCATATAATTGTATTCAAAATATTAAAGCTGGTATGTGCATTTGCAATCTGCCTGGATATCACATCCAATTCTGCTCCTTTTGGAGAAATATATTCGACAAATTTTGCAAATGCCGGTATAAACCAGATAAAGATCAACGTTCCGCATACATTAAACACACTGTGTGCAACTGCCGTACGTTTCGCATTTTTCGACTGTCCAATGCTTGCAAGCAATGCCGTAATCGTTGTTCCAATATTATCCCCAAATAAAATCGGAATTGCACCGGTAAGTCCTAAGACGCTATGTACCCCATCCGGTCCTGCCTGAGAGGCAAAATTCTGCAATACCGCGATTGTGGCACTGCTGGATTGTACCACCAAAGTCATACCGGCTCCAAGCAACACACCGAGTATCGGAATATCGCCGACTTTTCCCATCAAATCTGTAAAAATCGGACTTGCTGCCAATGGTTTCATAACGTCTCCCATCGTTTCTATTCCAACAAATAAAAGGCCAAACGCAAAAATAGTAACGCCGATATTTTTGATTTTTTCATTTTTGCTGATAAAATTGATGATAAAACCGACAAATAAAATTGGCCAGATATAGTCACTGATCTTAAATGCAAGCAGCTGTGCAGTCATGGTTGTTCCGATATTAGCACCGAGAATAACGGAAATCGCCTGTGGAAGCGTCATCAGGTTTGCACTTACAAATCCAATTACCATAACGGTGGTTGCGCTGCTGCTCTGTAAAACCGCAGTCGTAAGTGCACCGGCCAATACGCCCAGCACCGGATTTTTCGTCAAAAATCCAAGAACGCTTTTCATCTTTTCTCCTGCCGCTTTTTGCAGTCCGTCGCTCATCATATTCATACCATAAAGAAAAAGCGCCAATCCCCCTAAAAGACCAAATACGGTTTGCAATGTCTCATTCATGCTTTTCTCCTCCATTTTTCATCATGTAAGAACTTTATTTCTGTTCTGTTTAATATTTTTTCCAAATTCTTTTCTTTTCATTCGAAATGTTTTTCTGTCTAATTCCCTGTTGTCTAAACCAAGTATATCAATTGAATAACATACGAACTATCCTCTGAATGTAAAGTAATGTAAAATTTATTTTACATATCTTTTCCGTTTTACATATATTCGGTATAATAAGAAAAAAGGATGTGAAAGGAGTAATCATCGTGCAACTGCATCAATTGGACAAAAGAATACGTAAAATGCTGGAATATTTGAAACAAATGTCGATCATGCAATCGATTTCTGTTCATGATATCCAAATATCTCACAGAGATTCCGGTAACTGGACAGAATTTGAAAATGGAGGATGCTGGGGGAATGATCAGGATGAGTGGTTTGATTTTCGCTTCTCCGTTACGATTCCATTTGATTTTACCGGACAATCGGTGTTACATATTTTAACCGGACGTGAAGGCGAATGGGAGGCCTTGAATCCACAGATTGTCGTATGGGTAGACCATGTCATAACACAGGCATTTGATACACGGCATCATTCACTGATTCTTTGCGATCAGACGGAACCCGGAAGAACTTATGAAATTTATTTTCAGGCATATGTGCCAAAATTGGAACCGCTTCAAAATCCTGCCCGCATGCAGATTGAGCTGCGCGATATCAATACTGAAGTTCTCGGTCTGTTCTACGATATCCGAGTTCCATGGGAAGCTGCCTGTCTGGCACCTGAAGGAAGCCGTGATCGTGAATACACACTGGAAATTTTATCCCGGGCATTGAATCTCCTTGATCTGCGCGTTCCGCAGTCCGAAGCGTTTCAGCAGTCCATCCTTGACGCACGGGCATTTTTACGTTCCGAATATTATGAAAAACGTGCTGATATGGATGTAACTGCAATTGCAGACTGTATTGGTCATACCCACATTGACTGTGCATGGCTGTGGGATCTGGAACAGACACGTCATAAAGCAGTCCGGTCATTTTCAACTATGTTAAATCTGATGGATCAATATCCGGAATTTAAATTCATGAGCAGTCAGCCGCTTCTCTATCAAATGGTCAAAGAAGATCAGCCCGATTTATTTGCAAGGATCGTCAAAGCCGTCGAACGCGGACAGTGGCAGCCGGAAGGCGGTATGTGGGTCGAGGCCGACTGCAATCTTCCATCCGGAGAATCTTTTGTCCGCCAGTTTCTGCATGGACAGGAATTTTTTGAACGTGAATTTGGAAAGCGCTGCCGCATCTTATGGCTCCCGGATGTGTTCGGTTATTCTGCTGCAATGCCTCAGATCATGAAAAAGTCCGGCATCGACTATTTTTATACTTCAAAATTAAGCTGGAGTGAATTTAATCTGTATCCATATGATACATTTCTCTGGAAAGGAATCGATGGCAGCGAAGTGCTGACGCATTTTACACCGACACGAGATGCCAAGGACGGCGAACCTGATCTTGACCATTTTACTACCTACAATGCGATGCTAAATCCAACACAAATGCAGGGAGGATGGTCACGCTTTCAACAAAAAGGGCTTGATAACCATTTTCTCGTATCCTACGGATATGGTGACGGCGGAGGCGGTACAACCGACTGGATGCTGGAAAATGCAAGACGAATGTCCGTTCCTCTGCCGGAAACGCCGGTCGTAAAACTGACTTTTCCACGTACATTTTTTGAGGAACTCGAAGCACGTATCTCGGACAATCCCCGCCTTCCAAAATGGAGCGGCGAATTATACCTTGAATATCATCGTGGTACTTATACAGCCATGGCAAGAAATAAACGTTTTAACCGAAAAATGGAATTGGCATTGCGCAACGCAGAATTTCTCTGTACTTATGCAGATTCGCTTTACGGGCTTCCATATCCTGCCGACGAACTGCATGATATTTGGGAAACAATTTTAACTTTACAATTTCATGATATTCTGCCTGGTTCATCCATCAAAAAGGTCTATGACGATGCATTAGAAATGTATACAGATGCCGAAAAAAGGATAAATGCAATTCAGTCACGGGCAATGACAGCGCTTGCAGAAAAAATGAACGGCAGCCTGATTGCATGGAATACGCTCTCTTCGCCAAGAGATGACGTCATCTATTTCAATGCTCCAAAACAAGTGACTGCTTTAACAGATATGCATGGAAACCACTTTCCGGTGCAGCACGATTCCGATACCGCCTGTGCCTATATCACCGGCATGCAGCCATTTTCCATGACATCGCTGTTCTTCTCCACAGAACCTGTTTCACAGTCTCCAATGAAGATCACATGCCAATCATTTGAAACACCTTATTTTAAGGGTACATTTGATGCGGCTATGCACATCAATTCGCTGATTGACAAAACATCCGGGCGGGAATTATGCAAAAAAGGGGAAGTATTAAACCGTATTGTATGTTATGAAAATCGCCCTCACAATTTTGATGCGTGGGATATTAACATCTATTATGATCAAAAATATTGGGATGTTACAGATGTGATAAAGGCTGAAATTATTTCAGCGGGACCGGTCATGACAAAACTCTGCGTTCATTATGCATTCAGCCGTTCAACGATCGTTCAGAATATCACCTTTTACCGAGATCTTAACCGCATTGATTTTGAAACGACTGTTGACTGGAAAGAAATCCACTATATGCTTAAAGCACACTTTCCTGTGGACATTTATTATAATGAAGCAACTTATGATATCCAATACGGTAATCTGACTCGTCCGACTCACAAAAATACAAGCTGGGACACTGCACGTTTTGAAGTATGTGCACATAAATGGATGGATGTGTCCGAACCGGGTTACGGGATCAGCTTACTTAATGACTGTAAATACGGGCATTCTGCAGATGAAAACAGCATCGCACTGACTCTCTTAAAATCTTCCGATTATCCAAATCCGGAAGCAGACCGGGAAGTGCATCATTTTACTTATTCGCTTTATCCACATATCGGAGACTGGAGATATGCGAACACACCGGATATGGCTTATCGTCTGAACGTTCCGGTACTGACAGCAGCCGCAAACACCCATACTGCCAAAAGTACCACTGCTTCAGACATGCATTTTGCTGAACTTAATCGGAACAATATCATCCTTGAAACCGTTAAACAGGCACTGGATGGATCCGGAATCATTTTACGTCTTTACGAATGTTTTGGAATGCGAACAAATGTTGATTTAAAACTGATGATTGAAACAGAACGTGCCGTTATCACAAATATGCTTGAGGACGAACTCCAACCTGCGGATATAGATGGAAACACCATTCATCTGGCGATGAAACCATACGAAATCGTAACATTGAAAATCTATTGATAATCAAAATAATTCATATAAAAAGTATGTAAGCAAAAAACTTACATACTTTTTTATCATGACTAAATATTCAACTTATTCCACTCAAAATCATGCAATTACAAGAATTCTTCTATGGATGCCACACTATCGCCTAACAAATCCGCGATCGTTTCCACATCCAAACCTTTGCTCCGCATTCGAAGAATATTTTTCTTCAATTGCTCCTTCTTTCCTCGTTCTAAACCTTGTTCTAAACCTTGTTCTAGACCTCGTTCTAAACCCTGTTCTAGACCCTGTTCTAAACCTCGTTCTAAACCCTGTTCCAGCCCTTGTTTCATTCCTTTTTTTAATCCATCTTCCATCCCCTTTTTCTCTCCAAGCTCATATCCTCTCTTCTGTGCATGATACATCAAGTGATTATGATCTCTGATCGCTTTTTCTCGTGCTTCGTACTCAAGCCTTTTTCTCTTATCAGCACTCATTCTGTCCAGTGCTTTATACGCCTCACCGATATACTCATCCTGTTTTGCCAATATCTTAAACTCCTCCCTCTTTTTTCCGCTGAAAAATCGTGCCCATTGCAGTTTTGCACTGTCCATCTGTTTCAAATCTTTTAATTTAGGGAGTTCGAATACATGAAATTCCATTTTATCCGAATATAATGTCCCACGTTTTACTTCCCGGAGCTGAAAGTAAGAATAAAAATCATCACTGTCATCAAATAATTTAAAATTTAAAATACTAATGCTCACACATTTTTTTAAATTATCATATGACTGTCCTTCCTCAATCTGCTCACAATACATTTTGCTCGTATAGAAAAGTGTTCTTTCTCGCCAATAATCAAAATAAAGAACCTGCATCTCCATATCAATCTGCGTTCCATCATTCAGAAGAACACGGATATCTAATATTCCGTATTTTTCTTCTTCATAATGCTTCCTCAAAATAGTCGGTATCAGGATTGTCTCCGTAATCTCCTCCGGATCCATATCCAAAACAGCCCCTATAAATCCCCTCCTTACCTTTTCCACTGCCATTAATTCTTTAAAACAAAAATCATTAATCGGCATCATAATAAAGTCTTTGTTTTTCGTGTTTTTGTCTTTTCCCATAATTCCTCCTGTCCTCTCTCCAAGGTCGAAGAAAATATGCCTGTAATAATTATATCAGAATATTAATGGAAAAGAAAGCATTCGATGGTGTAATTGGTGTTTGTTGAGCAGAAATAACTTCTCCTTTGTGACATGTGCCATAGCGTAAGAACAACATAAGCAATTCATCTTTTCCACAGAGTCCGCCTAAAACGCGCTAATCGCTTGAACGGTTAGGCGGACCTGAAACCTAGACAAAATGCCCTCTTCTTTCCCACAACATGCAGATTGAAAAACAAGCTTTTCATCTGCATAATTTGTGGGAAACATCCGGCTTCGCCGTATGTGGGCATTTCTGTGTATAGGAGTTGAATTGCAAGTTGTTCTAATGCTCCGCACAAAGGTCACATTGAAGAAGTTTTTCTGCTATCAGTCGCAGTCGTAATTCTTTGACAACTCTATATCTGATTGCAATCCTAAAGCCTTTTTCAATAATTGTAAACGTCACAGCCTACGAAAGACGAAAGTGTTTTCTGCAGGCAATATCTGCAGAAGCGCATAAAAGTTCTTACGGGTTCTGCCCGATACACAGAAAAGCTCTGCAGTCGGCATATGCCGGATGCCGTTCACGCGCATAACGGAATCGAAAGCTTGCTTGCGAGTTTCGTTATGCGTGAACGATGGAAGAGCTTTTCGTATATTCTCGCCACTCGCCATCCAAAGCGTCAGCGGTTATGGCGAGTGACTGCGGTGAAGCAGAAACCGTTAGAACTTTCAGCGACGAAGCCGTTGCCGAAGGAAATACATTCGTCTCTCCCAAGACCTCGAAAAACACCAATTGTACAAAATTCAATAATGCCTGCACCCCTTATCTTCTTTACAAATAAGCGGAAAAATGCTATCATTAAATCATGTTAATTGTTTAACGATATATGATCGTTTCAAAATTATGAGGAGGAATTATGATGAGTTACACAGATGAATATCAAAAGAAGCTGACCACAGCAGAGGAAGCTGTTAAAGTTGTAAAGTCCGGTGATCATATCGATTACGGTTGGACAACAAACACTCCGGTTGCTCTTGATCAGGCTCTTGCAGCAAGAATGGATGAATTAGAAGACCTTTATTTCCGTGGCGGAATCCTTATGTGGCCTTTGGCAATTGCACAGATTGATGATCCTGCAGCACATTTTACATGGAATTCATGGCACATGTCCGGCATCGAAAGAAAATGGTGTCAGCAGGGATTTGGTTTCTACAACCCAATTCGTTATTCCGAACTGCCTAGCTACTATCGTGACACGATTGCAGGTACGGATGTAGCAATGTTCCAGGTAGCACCAATGGATAAGCACGGATATTTTAACTTTGGTCCGAATGCATCTCATTTGGCAGCCATGCTGGAAAAATGCAAAACTGTCATTGTTGAGGTCAATGAAAATATGCCTCGCTGCCTTGGAGGATTTGAAGAAGGCGTGCATATTTCAAAAGTCGATATGATCGTAGAAGGCGACAACCCGACGATTGCAGAGATGGGTGCCGGCGGTGCTCCGACAGATGTTGACAAGGCTGTTGCCGAACTGATCGTGAACGAAATTCCAAATGGCGCATGTCTTCAGCTTGGTATCGGCGGAATGCCAAATACCGTTGGTTCTATGATTGCTGACTCCGACTTAAAAGATCTGGGTGTTCATACAGAAATGTACGTAGATGCATTTGTTGATATTACGAAAGCCGGTAAGATTACAGGTGCAAAAAAGAATCTTGACCGCTATCGTCAAACTTATGCTTTCGCAGCAGGTACAAAAAAACTATATGATTTCTTAGATGATAATCCGGAATGCATGAGTGCACCGGTAAATTATACGAATGATTTCCGTACAATCGCTCAGCTTGATAATTTTATTTCCATCAACAATGCCGTTGATATCGATTTATTTGGTCAGGTAAATGCTGAATCCGCAGGATTAAAGCAAATCAGCGGTGCCGGCGGACAGCTGGATTTCGTATTGGGTGCATATGCCTCGAACGGCGGTAAATCCTTTATCTGCCTGTCTTCTACGTTTAAAACCAGAAGCGGTGAAGTAAAATCACGTATTCTTCCTACATTGAACAACGGTTCCATCGTTACTGATACACGTGCAAATGTTCATTATATCGTTACTGAATATGGTATGGTTAACTTAAAAGGTGCTTCTACCTGGGAGAGAGCAGAAAAGCTGATCAGCATTGCTCATCCTGATTTCAGAGATCAGCTGATCAAAGATGCAGAAAAAGCACATATCTGGAGAAGATCGAACAAATAATTACATATCTTCCTAACAATTAAAGGCTGCCGCACGAATTAATTCGTGCGGCACCTTTTCTTTTGCACGAAGCAACAAGAACCAATAATCCCGCCGACACATGCCGACGGGATTGTTATTATCCGGATCTTATGCTTTTACCGTTACCGTAATTTTCTTTTTCACTTTGCCGCTATATACTGTAATCGTTGCTTTTCCGGCTTTTTTCGCTGTAATCTTGCCGGATGAACTTACCGCTGCAACTTTGCTGTTCGAAGAGGAATAGCGAACCGACTGCTGAGAAGTCACCGGTGTCCGTACCGTTTTAATACTGTGCGTCTTTTTCACTTTCAACGTAATACTCGTTGTATCGACACTCAGTTTCGTTGTCGTTACCACACCTTTTTGCACCGTTATCTTACAGCTCGCTTTTGCACCGCTTTTCATCGTTACCGTAATCGTCGCTTTTCCGGTTTTCTTCGCCGTAATCTTGCCGGATGAACTTACCGTTGCAATCTTACTGTTTGAAGTCGTCCATTTTGATACCGAATCACCCGAAAGTTTCGATGTAATCTTAACCGCAGTTGTTGACTTTTTCAACTGCAAAGGTGCAGAAGATGCAGACAGCTTTACTGTCGGTTTCTTTACCGTAATCGAAGTTTTCACCGCAATTCCGGATTTTGTAACGCCGTTCAACTCTGCCGTACCCGCTGATTTTCCGGTAACCGTTCCATCCGATGAAACAGAAGCAATCTTGCTGTTCGAAATTTCGATGCTTTCAAATCCATCCTTTTCCATATCAGATTCCAGCACTGCTTTTTTCTTTTCAAATACATTGATTTTATACGATGCATTTTCAAATTTGGCAGTTATCACCTGCTGATCTTTGTATGTTTCGCCACCAAACTTCGATGTTGCAACATAAATATGTCTACCGGCTTCGCCATATGTCGCTGCATTCTCAACTGTTTCCTTAATCGTAGCTTCTCTAATCTCATTTCTGTCACAATATTCGCAGCCAACGTGCATATAAGACATCGATTTGTCCTTTGACCATTTAAATTTGATTACCGGATCGCTGTGTCCCCAGGCTTCCATTGCCACATTTTGCTTTGTGTCAGAATAACCTTTGCCCTGGAATTCGCAGGTTGCTTTTACATTTACAACTCCATCTTCGGTACAGGAAGCCTGCTTTACAAACTCCGTCTCTACGTTGTCATTATCACAAAGAACTTTTTCCGTATGACCGCAATCCCCGCATGTAAACACTGCCGTGCATTCCATCTTGTCAGCCTTCTGTTTCCATTGAAATTCAGGCTCACCATAATTATGATCTGCTGCGTCTTTGTCAACCAGATTACATTTCGTACAGATATGTGTCTTTTCTGTTTCATCATATAAGAAATGATGCTTTTCCTTTTCTACAGAATTCGTCTTTTCACCGGTCTCACTGATTCCACATTTTGTACAGCGCTTCTCATCGAATCCTTCACTCAGACAGGTCGGCTTTACCGTCACATTTTCAAACTGATGATCCGTTCCCGTCACATGCTCCATGTCCAAAATATCTTTAACATTCGCACACCATCTAAATTTTAAGGATGCGGCATTACTTTCTCCATAGTATCCATATGCAGGTATGTAATTTACCGCCTCTTTATCATACTTTTTGGAAAGCTCCCATGAATAATTCGTTGCAATCTCACAGTACAGTTTTCCATCGTCTTTTATGATCAGGCCACTGACCGGGCGGTCATATACCACAAATACCTGATTCGAATCATCCTTCGTTGTGGAATAAAATGCATATCCCGGGAACTTTTCCTTCAGATCTTTTTTTGCATACACATCATTGTATTCTTTTACCTTTTCGATGCTTCCATCCTGTAATTGATATTTGAAAATCTTGTTGCTGACGTTAAAATAAATATTATTGTCATACAATCCGATACAATGCTGCAATCCCGGATAAATCTTGTTATAAGTCAGATCCTTTTGACGTTCTTGCTTCAAAAGTTCATTCGTTCCTTTGCTTTCTCCGGCAATCGTATTCACGTTTGAAGTATCCAGATCGATTAGAACCTGTTCCTCCCCTGTCGTGCGGTTTCTGGCAATAATCTGATCTTCCCGGTCAATATAGTGATTGCCGGATTTTTGGCGCGTATCTACTTTCCCACGAACAAAGTACCAGTTGTCATCATCATAATAGATATAAGACTGAACCCTGCTGAACCATGCCGATTCATAACGGTCATCATTGCATAATTCTCTGTATGCACTGTCCACGTCTGATTCTTTCAGATTCTGCCACTTTGTCATGCTTTCGTGCGTAATCAGGAACATCTGATGTCTGAGATTGCCCGATGTTTCAAGACGCACATACTGTCTGTCCTGAACGGCAATATCATCGAAACTCGGATCCACATAATACCACTGTCCATCCAGCTTTAATACATTAAAATAATGGATTGACGGAATATATGCCTTTGCAAAATCAATGATGTATGTATCCTCTACTTCTTCTCTTGTCTTCCATGTACCATCTTCATTTTTATAGATTTCCGGAAATGCATTTTGTACCAGATATGCGTAGCCGGATGCATATCCGATACAGACTGCAGATCTTTTCACCAGAGAACCAAACTGCGTACTGTATATGAAGGTATCCTGTTCACCGGTATCCATATAGTTGGCATCCGCAAGATCAAAATTGCACCAATCGGCAATAAAATCGTGCAGAACAAGACATTTCTCCAAATCTGACATACTGTCATCCAATTTGCTCAATGCCTGATCCCGAACTTTTAACAAGTCATCTCCATAATATTCGATATAGGCATTTAACGACTGCGTCAGTCCGAGAATAATCTGATCGATTTCTTCCAGAGTCACTTTGTCCGGATCCTTCTCCG
>Ga0129309_1001493_pt1 | contig 11508 bp, 7 predicted proteins | sample L1105metagenome_FD_94439 | JGI IMG/M metagenome (GOLD analysis project Ga0129309, IMG submission 94439) | Ring-tailed lemur group fecal microbial communities from Wisconsin, USA - L1105 metagenome | ecosystem: Host-associated > Mammals > Digestive system > Large intestine > Fecal | place: USA...
CTCCTTCTTATTCCTTGGACCTACAGGTGTTGGTAAGACAGAACTGTCCAAGGCGCTGGCGGAAGCCTTGTTCGGTAATGAGGAATCCATGATCCGGGTAGATATGTCTGAGTATATGGAGAAGCATAGTGTTGCCAAGATGATAGGTTCTCCTCCGGGATATGTGGGGCATGATGATGGCGGACAGTTAAGCGAGCAGGTGAGACGCCATCCATACTCTGTGGTTTTGTTTGATGAGATTGAGAAGGCACATCCGGATGTGTTCAATATCTTGCTGCAGGTATTAGATGACGGTCACATTACCGATTCTCAGGGAAGAAAAGTAGATTTCCGTAATACGGTGATTATTATGACTTCCAATGCAGGAGCGCAGGCGATTATCGATCCTAAGAAATTGGGATTTAACGTCAAAGAGGACGCGGCTGGCGATTATAAGCGGATGAAGAGTAATGTTATGAATGAGATTAAGTTAATCTTCCGTCCGGAGTTCCTGAACAGGATTGATGAGATTCTGGTATTCCATCCGCTGACCGGAGACCAGATGAAGAAGATTGTAGGCTTGATGTGCAAGGAATTGGTAAAGAGGGCAAAAGACCAATTGGGAATCCAGCTTACGATTCGGGATTCGGTGAAGAAGCACATCGCGGAAACTGGCACGGATCGGAAATATGGGGCGCGTCCGCTTAGACGTGCGGTTCAGAATCAACTAGAAGATAAACTGGCAGAAGCACTCCTTAGCGGAGAGATCAGACGTGACTCGGAAGTGGTAATTGGAATGTCTAAAAAAGAAATAAAATTTGAGATAAAGACTACAAATTAATATATTTTTGAGATATAATAGGTGATACAAAAGAAGAGCCTTAGGAGGAGAAGACAAATGGCAGCAGTGAAAGAACTATTGAAAACTGAAGCGGATGGAACGCTTAGTTTTGGGGACTATACTTTGGACAGCAAGACGAAACTGGATGGGTTCGAATTCCAAGGAGATTTATATAAGGTAAAGACTTTTGCAGAGATTACCAAGTTGGAGAGAAACGGTATGTTCGTATATGAATCTGTGCCGGGAACTGCGGTTTGGAATTTTAAAGCAAGCGCAGATCTCGTATCATTTAAGGTATCTGGGGCGAAAGATGCGCAGTTTACGCTGGAGTTAGAGGCTGACAGTGAGTATGTAGTATATATGGATGATGTTAATGTGGGAGACATGAAGACGAACTTAAGCGGGAAACTGAGTGTAAGTGCTGAACTGGAGCCGGATAAATGTGTGGAAGTAAAGGTTGTTAAGAAGTAAATATACGTTTGTAAGGAAGGGGCTGCCTGGTGCAGCCCTTTTTGTGAATGGAGAGTTAAGATGGCAAAAGCAAAAAAAAGCATATATTTCTGTCAAAACTGTGGGCATGAGGAAAGCAAATGGCTGGGGCAGTGCCCGATGTGTAAAGAGTGGAATACATTTGTAGAGGAAAAAGTAACAACTGCAAAACCAGGAGCGATTAAGGAGAGAAAAGAAACGCAGATTGTCACATTGACAAGCATATCGACGGATGAAGATGAGAGGATGCAGACAGGAATCCAGGAACTGGATCGGGTGCTTGGAGGAGGCATCGTGCCAGGTTCTTTGGTGCTTGTGGGCGGAGATCCGGGTATTGGCAAATCTACTCTTTTGCTCCAGGTATGCCAGAAACTGGCGTCTATGAACAAGAAGATTCTGTATATCTCTGGGGAAGAGTCTTTGAAACAGATTAAGTTACGTGCCAACCGTATGGGAGAATTTACGGAGTCTTTGTATCTTCTGTGTGAGACGAATCTGGATATGATACGTAGTGTGATTGAGCAGCAGAAGCCGGATATGGTCGTAATTGATTCTATTCAGACGATGTACAATGAAGAAGTAGGCTCAGCGCCGGGGAGTGTGTCTCAGGTCAGAGAGTCTACGAATATACTGATGCAGCTTGCAAAGGGGCTGAATATCTCTACGTTTATCGTGGGACATGTGACAAAAGAAGGAACTGTTGCGGGACCGAGGGTATTGGAGCATATGGTGGATACAGTTCTGTATTTTGAGGGAGATCGACATGCATCTTACCGAATTCTGCGTGGTGTGAAGAATCGTTTTGGTTCTACCAATGAGATTGGTGTATTCGAGATGCAGAAAAGCGGGCTTGTAGAGGTGGAGAATCCTTCGGAATTCATGTTAAGTGGTAAGCCAGAGAATGCATCGGGATCAGTGGTGGCTTGTGCGATGGAAGGGACACGTCCGATGCTGATGGAGATTCAGGCGTTAGTGTGCAGGACGAACTTTGGGATGCCGAGAAGAACGGCAGCAGGGTTGGAATACAATCGGGAATACTTTCTGATGGCGGTATTGGAGAAGCGAGTGGGGCTTCCACTGTCTAATTATGATGCTTATGTGAATATTGCAGGTGGTATTAAGATGAATGAACCGGCGGCAGACCTGGGGATTGTGATAGCGATTGCATCCAGTTATAAGAATAAGCCGGTATCGGAGGATACGATTGTGTTTGGAGAAGTGGGACTTAGTGGAGAAGTCCGGGCAGTAACCATGCCGGAGCAGCGAGTGGCTGAGGCGAAGAAACTGGGATTCAAGACCTGTGTGGTGCCGGAGGTGTCGGTGAAGAGCATCGGAAAAGTGGAAGGAATAGAAGTGATTGGTGTGAAGTCGGTGAATCAGGCGATGAATCTACTGTGATAAGTGCTTATACTAATAAAAGTAAAGGCGGGTATCAATAAAAAATTGATATCCGCTTTTGCTATTTCTAGTTATAATATTTATTTGTGATATTATTACGAACAGTGTTCTATTAATTCGTCCAGAATTTTTAGAGTATCTTCTTTTGAATACACATATTCACTGGCAGGCAGACTAAGAATAAAATCAAAAAAAGCTTTGCTGATTATGGGCTCAAGAATATGCATATTGGAATGATATGCTTTTTCTTCAAACATCAGTGTAGTGAAAATGTGGATTCCTTTATCCGGACTAATGGTAAATGTCAGATATTCCGGAATCTGAAATTTGGAAGGATTCACAATCAATCCGGTAATGCTTCCATCTGCAATTCCGTCCTTTAGTGCCTGCATTAGAGAAAGTTTTTCTTTTGTTGTGCATGGTTGTACATATTCTCTTGGCATATCACAAAAAACTCCAGTTTCACAAAAATCTCGAAGTCCCGAATAAGTAAATACTGTATAGTAATTGCTGGTCAGATTTCGAATGATGGAAAATCGTCTGTCTGCTGCGTCTACCAGTTCCTGATAGTAAGGAAGTTCCTTTGGAACTTTAGATGCTATGAATTCTCGAGAATAGAATTTCCCAAAGCATGGCTGCGCCATGATCGTGTAATAGCCATCCAGCGTGGAATAATCCATGTATTGTTTCAGAATATCAAATGGATCCATACTACAGGTAAGAAGGGATTCGCACTGGTTAATTGTTTCGGAAATGGACTGCCGATAGTATTGAATTAATTCAGAACTTTTGTATAAAACAGCCGACTTGAGATCCTGAGAAAGACATAATAAGAAATCTTCTACGAGGATGAAATAAGGCAGAGGGTCGCTGTAGTAAGACACTGTGGAGTGGTCGTAATAAAAATAAGGATGGTAATGATTGTCCGCGACCAGGCATAAGGGCAGAATCCACTCAAGAAGTTTGAGCCCATATCTTGCAGAGGTTTCCATATTTTTGCGATAGGGAAATGGAACTATGTGATAGATATCAATGGATTTTTCTGCATGTTGGTATAAAAGGAATAAGTATTTTTTAAAAAAATTGTCTTCTAGAGAAAAATTCACATAGATATAGGGATTCTCATGATGCCTTGCTTCTTGATCCAATACGTACTTTATAATATCGGTTACTGCAAGTTCACCGTGAAACATCTGTCCGTTGGAAGGTTCCGACAGTGATTTTGACCATAGTGTCTCTTTCTTCTGAGTCAGTGCAGATACTGGAATATCTGAGAGTGCCTGAAAGATATCTGCGATAATCTGCCTGGATTCAAAGATGTCCTCTCCCTGAAGAAGCATGGAATGGTATCTGAAAAGTTTTGCTTTTTCATCCGGAGAGAGGCAGAAAGAAAGTGCTAGTTTTTCGACAGATTTATATGCCAGAATCCGCTCGTCAGTGAGAGCCTTGTGAATGGATGTGCGCTCTACACCGGATATACGGGAAATCTGGGAAATGGATTGATTGTTCCGGTCTATAAGATACTTTAGATAACTGCTGAATTTGGACATAAGGTGCCTCCAATATAATGATAATAATAACATTATATTATTATATCATGAGTTTAGATATTCTGTGGAAGAATGGAATTTCCAATTTTTACAAATAAATAAAGAATTATGACATTGAAAAATATCAAATAAATACTTAAGTATAATAAAGTTATACTCATGTGAGCATCCTGCAATACATGCCTATAGTTGGCTGGTCTTGCCTGATAAGGTATAGTAATATATCGCTAAAGTGTGACAAAAAATGCACAGAAAATGTCACAAAAACCGTCACAGGTTTCCGTGTTCGGAAAGACCTTTTATACTTTACTTAAGAAAAGTATATGAGGTGAAAAAATGCTCAGTATTGCAATATGTGACCAGAAATATGAAAATTGTTGTGAGACAGCAGATAGATTGACAAAGATCTTGTTTGATGAGACAGAGATGCAGTTTATTTTCTATGAGACCGGAATGCAGATCATGGATGATATTTTGAATCAGAGATTTCGGGCAGATCTGCTTTTTATTGATGTGATTCTTCCGGGAGTGGACGGAATGCGAGTAGTAGAATTCCTGCGAAAACAGAATCTCAAGACAGATGTGATCTTTCTGACAGAGGCGGCAGAATGGGCGGCAGAAGGGTATCAGTATCATGCTTTTGATTATCTGATCAAACCGGTAGCTCCTAAAAAATTTGAGAAGACGATGCAGAGATATGTGGAGGAAAAACTATATTCAATCAAAGGTTTCCTCAACGTCAATATTCGTGGATGCAGCCAGAAGATACAACTTCAAAGAGTCCTTTTCTTTGAGAGTAATGAACGGAAAATCAGTGCTGTGATGATGGATGAGGAGATTACGTTTTATCTGAAGATGAATCAGCTTCAGGAGAGTTTAGTGAATACTTCTTTTATCCGCTGTCATCAGAGTTATATCGTAAACCCAGATTACATTTCTTCGGTGACAGCGACAGGGATTGTCCTGATGAATAAGAAAAAGATACCGGTCAGCAAAAGATATTCCAAAGAGGTACGGGATTATGTGCTGCATCTGTAGATTTGGCAGGAGTAGCCGATAATATGTGTGATTAGGGGATTGTGAGTAATAGATGGAATGTGCGAGGGAATGAGATGGGCAATCGATTTATAAAAATAGTATTTAGTGTTTTGGCGGTTGGATGTGCCGGATATATGTTAGTATCCGGTTTATTTACTTCGCAATCTCAGGAAGAGGCTATGCAGGCATATCGATATGAACGGAACGGCGAGGTGACCTATGTTTCAAGAACAGATGCTGATCATATTCGGGAGAATGGTTTCTTTTCCTATGCAGATAATGAGTTGATTGTACAGCTTGCAGATTCTATTGATGAGGAGAAGGCCCGCCAGATTGCAAGAGAGAATGAAGCAGAACTTACAGGTTTTATCAGTGTCACAGACACTTGTCAATGGACACTTCAGAAATCATATGAACTGGAAGAATTAAAAACATATGCAGATGAGATTGCAACGCTCCCGGAAGTAGAATATGCTTCTGTAAATTATTTCACAGAATATCAGGAGCAGAGTCAGGATATGCCAAGCAAAGAATCTGGTAAATGGGAGAAAGATAAATATAACTGGGGATATATGGATATTCATGCGAATCAGGCCTGGAAATATATTGATGAGATGAAAAGTCCAATCAATATTGGCATCATGGATATGGGATTTCAGGTACATGAAGATCTGGATTATACAATTTTGAGACAGGGAAGTCTTAAAAAAGAAGAAACACTTTTGGATAAAGCGAAAAAATTAATATTGACAGACAGACTTATGGATTTGTCGTCATCACAGCCTTCGCATAAGGACGCGCAGCACGGGACACATGTTACAGGGATTGCGGCGGCAGTCTGTAATAATAAGAAAGGAATTGCAGGGGTATATCCGAATCCAACCGGTCAGGGTGAGATTTATGCGTATGCCATAGTGTATGAAGATGGGGCTGCTATCTCTACGATTCAGCAGATGAATGATGTTGCCCGGATGCTGTTGAATGATACAAAAGTGATTAATATGAGTGTTGGATTAAAGGATGCAGCATGCTATAGCGCATACAAAGAACATGATTCTACCGAACGAAGGAGCCATGTAGAAGAGTTTCTTAATGATCGTGGAGAAGTGTGGGAGGACTATCTTGGAAGATTTATTGATAAAGGCTATGAATTCTTGATCTTTAATACTGCTGGAAATGCATCCAATCATTCGCAAGGATCCGGAACAGGCAAACTTTATAAGGCAATAGAGGCACCGGAAGGGTCGGCTCAATATGAACTTGTCTGGAAAGGTGGCGAAAGTGCGGTGATTGGCGCAGAGTATAGTTATCCTCTAACCTATCTGGATGACAGAAAGGTAAAAGAACGAATTATCTGTGTCGGAGCGTATGGTAAAGACCGGCTTCTTACAAGATTTTCTAATATGAGCCAGCGTGTAGATATCCTGGCACCGGGATTTGATATATATAGTACTTGTAATGATTCCTTAAAGAGTAAGGACGGAACTTCTATGGCAGCGCCTTATGTTACGGGCACGGCCGCCTGTATATGGTCTTTAGATGAGAGATTGACTGCTTCGGAAGTGAGGCAGCTACTTTTACAGGAAATGTATGATGATGTCAATCCTGAAACAATTCTGGATGTTGATACCAATGTTACAAAACCAATCCTGAATCTGGAAGCTTCAATAAATCAGGCCAGCAGATATGTGGAAGAGCATCAGGAGGAATTGCAAGAACGTACCGTAAATCATGGGATTCCTATGATAATTATTGCGAAGATTGCAGGCGATGGTGTCGAGCTGAAATTAACGGGAACCAGGGAACAGCGAGCAGAAGAACTGAAAAAATATGCAAAAAAAGTTATGATTGAGGATGCAGTCATTACCATCAGGAACGAAGATGGAGAAGTGTTGTATGACCACGAAGAGTTATTACAAAAAGCCAGCAAGGCGAGTGAAAGTGAGAGAGATGATAAGTTGATTAATTTCTTCCTTCCGGAGGGGAATTATACGGTAACTGTGGAAGCGGAAGGATATGAGCCGCTGACAGTGAAGAATATGAATCCCAGACAGGGATATCCGACAAATAGTCTTGCGATTGCATATGATTTCGTTGGAATGACTACGTGGGAATTTGAATTAGAGCCAATTGTGGATTCAAAGTTACTTATTGACCCAAAGTGGTGGGGAAAAAAAGACTATACGAATCAGTTTATGAAATATCTGGAAGAGAAGTTGATCCCAGAATATGGTGTCATGCCGACTCAGGAGATTGTAAAGATGCCGGGGTATATGGATATGGTATGGCTGGAACCAGAGGAACTGCAAGGAATATTGGCGGTAAAGATAGATGATTATGACGGAGATAAGCGCAATGAAATGTTACTTGTCAGATCTGCCTGTGAGCAAATGGATCGGGACGAACTGATGGAAACGGATGATCGGGGCGGTGGCACGGGAATCTTTCTTGAAATGTATGAATATAGCAATAAAGTGAAACTAACTGATAGCATTGAACTTATTCCTTGTGGTAAATATCGTGTAATGTCTGACAGAGTTCATACCGGAGTGTTTACTTATTCAAATGATGGAACGGAATATATCGGAATTGATAATTATCTTTATATGGAGGGTGGGACTACAACTGTGTCCCTGTATCGATATAAGGATGGAACATTTCAGTATGTAAAGGGAACTTGCAGACAGTGGCTTGTAAGTGGTTACGAGTCTGTCAGTGAAACAGATCATGAGCCGGAAGCCGATGAGATTACCATGGGAACGGCAGCCTGGACGGGAGATGGAAGCGCATGGAAACAGGCGGGAGATTATTATGCGTCGGGAAGAACGGAAGAGCGTGAAGAAGTCAGGGAAAACATCCAGAAACTGGATGCCATCTACGCTGACCTGCTGAAAGAATATGGGCTTTTGAGTAATGATGTAAGACTTTACTGGTACAATCAGGACTGGGACAATCAGGACTGGGATGCAAGAACTGCGGATATCTATACTGCGGAAGAAGGAGAACTGTCGGTGGTGGCTTCCATGGCAACTTGTTACATTTATCGGGATATGAGAGAATATCACCTGTTCCGGGAAGACCCGGCGGGCAGTCTGGATGCTTATCGATAATAGATAGAAGGAATGACGCCAAATGGCGTACAAAAATTACAGGAGGAATCTATGAATCAGAAAAATGTATGGAGATATGGCCTGTCAATCGCAGGCATTGTTGGACTTGCCAGTTTGTGGTTACCAATTTGTCAGGCGCAAGGTGCATCTTATAATATGCCGATGCTTCTTCAACTGAGGAAAAGTGTAGGAATGATATATTGTATTCTGCTGGTGGCTGTCATTCTTATGTCACTGTTCGGAACATTAATCATTACCTTATGGGAAAATGAGGCGGCATGTCTTACGTCGGGAGTATGTCGGATTGCCAGTGCAGTGTTACTGCTTATTATAAAAATGGCACTTCTGGGAAAATATACCGGAATCCCAGATAGCGGACTGCTGAAAGGCGCAGGAATTGGATTTTGGATTTTTCTTCTGATTCATCTGCTAAGCGGAGCAGTGGGAATCCTTTTATCCCGGGAAGGCGGAGCAGACGCGGTAAAGAAAGAAAAGAGAAAGCCAGAAAACCAGCCGGTTCCGGACACGGTGGAAGAACCGGAAGGAAGGAGCGGCATCATTGCCATACTGGAAGGAATCTACAAAGGTGAGACACTTCCAATGGAAGACATGCAGGCACTCGTGGTCGGAAGAGATGCTTCCCAGTGCAATCTGGTGATAGAAGGTGAGAAAGTCAGTCGGAAACACTGCAGTATTACCTATTGCGCAAGAACGGGTGGATATCTTTTATGTGACTATTCCTCCAACGGAACTTATTACAGAAACGGACAGAGGCTGCCAAAGCATATGAATATTGAACTTACAAAAGGAACAGAAGTCTATCTGGGAGATAAGAGAAACATTCTTCGGATGGGCGGATAGAGAGGCAAACTATGATGGATCCGGAAAGACTGTAGAAAATGTATGAGACAGGAGGGAGAAACTTGACTTATAGTACATTGAGTGAAATTGGAAATCGGATTGAGAATGAAGACAGTGTCGGAACTTATATTGGGAAGAAATGTCAAGTATTCTTTCTGGCAGACGGTTTAGGTGGACATGGAAGTGGAAAAGAGGCTTCTGAAAGTGTGATACGTCATGGAATAGAACTTATGGAATTAGAAGAAGACTCAGAAAAAGACATGAATGTGCAGGAAAAGTTCTCACAGATCTTCGCGGAAGGACATGAACTCTTAAAAGTAAAGCAGAAGGACCAGGGAAGCAGGCAGTCTATGAGAACCACTCTTTCAATATTCCTGGCGAGGGGAGAAGAAGGTTGGCTTGCACATATCGGAGATTCCAGAATTTATGTATTCGAACGTGGCGAATTAAAGTTCCGCACGCTGGATCACAGTGTTCCGCAGATTCTGGCACTTGCGGGAGAGATTGCGGAAAGCGAGATCCGCCATCATCCGGACCGCAATCGACTGCTTCGGTGTATGGGGGAATCGGCAGATACACTAAAGTATGAGATTCATGAGCCTATTCTGATTCGAAAAGGAACCGCAATCTTGATGTGCAGTGATGGATTCTGGGAAGCGGTGGCGGAAGAACAGATGATTGGAGCGCTATGGCGTTCCAGGAATGTAAAGGACTGGCTGCATCGCATGCAAAAGAGAGTGGAGAAATCGGGAAAAAAGGGAGAGCAGGATAACTATTCAGCGATAGGAATATGGTTTTAGAAGAGGGTAGAGAAAGAGAGCAGAAATATGAGGAATCCGGAATTATTATGTCTGGGATGTATGGAAGAACTTTCGCATCCTAATGAGACTTGTAGGAAATGTGGTTTCAACCGAATTGAATATGAGGAGAACCGGAATGTTCATACATTGCCTTCGTATACAATCCTTGCAGGCAAATATTTATTAGGTAAGGTTCTTGGCGAAGGAGGATTCGGTATTACATATATAGCCTGGGATTTGAATCGAGAATGTAGGGTTGCAGTCAAGGAATATTTTCCAAGTGGACTTGCTACCAGGGATACCAGATTTGGCGATGGAGAAGCGTTGACCATTATGCCGGGTGAGAAAGCAGCATATTACCAGAATGGACTCAAGAATTTTGCTGAAGAGGGAAGGAATCTGGCGCGTTTCCAGCATCTTCCAGGCATTGTATCGGTTCGTGATTTCTTTCAGGATAATGAAACGGCTTATATAGTTATGGACTATGTAGAGGGAAAGAATTTAAAGCAATATCTACGTGAGCATTACGACAAGAACGGTGAACATACACCAATGGAAGAAAAGCAGATTCTTGAGATGATGCAGCCGGTATTGCAGGCACTTTCTGAGATACATAAAGTAGGAATCATCCACCGTGATATCAGCCCTGAAAACATAATCTGCGGACCAGATGGAAAGATAACGTTAATTGATTTTGGGGCGGCAAGGACTGCAACAGGAACAGAGACAAAGAGTCTGACGATTATGTTGAAACATGGCTACGCACCAGAAGAACAATATCGTACACATGGAAAACAAGGACCGTGGACAGATATCTATGCTATTTGTGCTACTATGTATCAAATGGCATCCGGGCAACTTCCTATGGAATCCATTGAACGGATGCGTGAGGATAATCTACAACCGTTAAGAAGGGTCAATCCGAAAGTATCAGAAGAATTCTCTGATGTTATTCAAAAAGGAATGGAAGTATGGGGAGAAAAGAGATATCAGTCAGTAGAGGAGATGCAGGAAATACTGTATCCAAAGCCAGTGGTCGAAAAAGTATCAGCTGCAGAAGATGTCGTTGCGGATGAATCAACTGTAGAACCGTTGACTATGGAGAGGACGATAGATGAGGAGAAAACGGATGAAAAGATAGAGAAAGAAAAGAATAAAAAAATAATCAGAAATATGTTTGTTCTGGTAATTGTAATTGTGTTATTGGCAATTGGCATTAAAGTCGCGATTCCAAAAACGCAAAAGCAACAGTTTTCAGAGGTGACAGTTTCGGAAGAAGGTGTTCAGAAATCAGTAGATGAGCAATTGGCGGAAGATATTGCGGATCAGGAAGAGAAGGTTTTCGAAAATGTAATGGTCAGCGATATTTCTCTGACAGAGGAAAAATATGTTATTGCTGTAGGTGATCCGGCACTTAGAAGTCAGATGGATTTTGTAAATAA
>Ga0129309_1001494_pt1 | contig 11474 bp, 15 predicted proteins | sample L1105metagenome_FD_94439 | JGI IMG/M metagenome (GOLD analysis project Ga0129309, IMG submission 94439) | Ring-tailed lemur group fecal microbial communities from Wisconsin, USA - L1105 metagenome | ecosystem: Host-associated > Mammals > Digestive system > Large intestine > Fecal | place: USA...
GGTGAATTTGGTGGTTCTGGTGTTACTTTAGGTTTAGTAATCGCTATCTTTATCTTTGGTAGACGTGAAGATAATAGAGCAATCGCTACATTATCAATCGTTCCGGGATTATTCAATATCAACGAAACAGTTACATTTGGTATTCCAATGGTATTAAACCCAATCTTAGGTATTCCATTTGTAGTTGCACCATTAGTAACAATTATTATTGGTTATATTTTAACAGTTATTGGATTCTGTCCAGTTGTATGTTTAACAGTACCATGGACTTGTCCACCAATCTTATTCGGATTCTTAGCTACAGGAGCTAGTATCATGGGTGCAGTAACTCAAGCAATCTTAATTGTTGTTTCAACAGTTATTTATACACCATTCTTCTTAGCTTACGAAAAATATCAAAATAAACAAGCTGCAGAAGCTTAATTTTGAAAGACATTATATTTTAAGATTAAAAGCATCAATTTATTTTGATGCTTTTTTCGACTTGATAAAGAAAATACATTTATTGATTAACCATACTTATAATTGTAGTTTAAGGAGTGATGAAATGAGTTTATTATCCAAATTAGAATATCAAAATAATTTTACAGAGCTAGAAAAAGAAATAGCAGACTATATCATCGACAATAAAGACGATATTGCTGATTTAAAAATAACAGAATTAGCCGAATTTACATATACCTCACCATCAACAATATCACGTTTTTGTAGAAAACTGGGTGAAAAAAACTATAATGATTTTCGCATTCATTTTGCATCGTCGGTTATTAAAGAATATAAATCAAATATTGACTATAATAAACCGTTTTTACCTGAAGATAATACAAAACAGATAATAAATAAGATGGGAGATCTTTATAAAGAAACAATTGAATCTACGAAAGATTTGTTGGATATAGAGATTTTAGAAAAGGTTATAGGTTTGTTATCAAAAAAAGACAGGATCGATGTCTACGGTATGGGAAATTCATATATAACAGCGTTAAGTTTTGAACGTAAAATGATGAATACACCATATTTTGTTAATTTAAAACATATACCTGCTGATCAGCGTAAATGGGCAGCGTTTTCTAATAAAAATACAGTTTCTATTGTTATCTCTTATTCTGGTGAAAATGATGAAATTAAAAAAATTGTAGATTGCATTAAAGATAATAATGGAATAATTATAGCTATTACATCATTGCATGAAAGTTATTTAAGGAAAAATGCCAATTATTGTTTGACAATGTGTTCAAAAGAAAATGTTTTTTCTAAAATAGAGTCTTTTTCTTCAAAGGTGAGTAGTGATTATATTATGGATATTCTTTTTTCGTTATTGTTTCGTACGAATTATAATATTAATTTGATTGAAAAATTGACAAGAGAAAGAAAATATAAAAATAAATGATAAGGAAGTTATTGTATAGTTGTGAAAAATGATTTGAGTTGATATAAATCTATTTTGTGATATTGGATGATAATAGAATTATATTTGAGTTATAAGAAAATTTAAGGGAAAGAGATTATAAAAATATAATACTTTTTATCTTTTATTATGATAATAATTGTTGTTTATTTTTTATCAAGATGATAAAATAAATATATAATTATTATCATAATAAAAAAAGGAGAGAAAAATGTATAAATATTTAGAACCATATGCAAAAATAGTTAATTTTTTGGGTAAAGCTTTAGGAGATAATTGTGAAATTGCTTTACACGATTTAACTAGTCAGGAACAAGAGATTGTAGCGATTGCTAACAATCAATTATCAGGGAGAGAAATTGGAGCTAAACTATCAAATCTGTCATTGCATTATTTAGATACAAAACAATACATAAATAATGATTTTGTTATGAATTATAAAACAGTTGGACCAGATGGAAAACTAATGAGAGCTGCTACATATTTTATTAAAGAAGATGGTAAAGAAATGCCAGTGGGAATGTTATGTATTAATGTTAATATTTCTGATTTAGAGTATTTGACAACAACTATCAAGAAAATATTAGGAGTTAAAGAAGAAAAAGAAATAGAATTTAAAATGGACAATCCTGTGGAAATATTATCTTCTCCTTTAGATGAAATGATTGATATGTATATCAAAGAATGTTTAGAAAAAATGGGCTTCCCTAGTTATTTCTTAGCAGAAAGATTAAATGTAGATGAAAAAATCAAGGTGGTTAAGTATTTGCAAGAAAAGGGAACATTTAAAGTCAAAGGAGCAATTGTGTTAGTTGCTGAAAAATTGGCTGTTTCTGAACCAACAGTGTATCGCTATTTAAAGAAAATGGACAAATAGGAGGATAAGGTCATGAGCGATTTAGTATATGTCAGTGGGCATAGAAATCCAGATACAGATAGTATCTGTTCAGCAATAGCTTATAGCTATTTATTAAATACTACACATAAATATGATGCTGTTGCTGTTAGGTTAGGTGAAGTAAACAGAGAAACAGAATATGTTTTAAAACGTTTTAATGTAGAAATACCTATGTTATTAAAGACAGTTAAACAAAAAGTTGAAGATTTGAATTATGACAAAGTTACAGTTTTTTCAAAAGAATTAACATTAAAAACAGCTTGGTTTTTATTGAAACAGCAAAATTTAAAATCGGCACCAATTTTAGATGATCATGGACAATTGTTAGGATTGCTTTCAACATCTAATATTATTGAAGGTTATATGGATAGATGGGATTCTAGTATTTTAAAAGAATCTAAAACACCAGTAGAAAATATTATTGATACATTAGAAGCCAATGTTATTTACCTTAATGAAAACTTAAAGACAATTCAGGGTGAACTTCATATCGCAGCTATGTCTGGTGAAGAAGCTAAAAAACGTATTAAAAAGGATGATGTGGTTATTGTTGGTGGTGACAGACATGAAGATTTAGATGTTATTGTAGAAAATGTACCATCATTAGTTATTTTGACAGGATCATTAACTGTTCATGATGAAATGTTAGAAAAATTAAAATCGCATGGTATTTCAATCATTTCTACACCATTTAATACTTATCAAACTTCACAACAAATCATACAGGCTATTCCTGTCGAATATGTCATGATCAAGGGGGATATTAAATCTTTTACAACAGATGATACATTAGATTATGTTAAAGATGTTATGTCAGAAACAAGATATAGAGGGTATCCAGTTGTTGATTTAAATAATAGATGTGTAGGAAGTATTTCACGTTTTGCTTTATTAAAGGGATTAAGAAAAAAGGTTATTTTAGTTGATCATAATGAAAGAGGACAATCGATTCCGGGAATTGAAGAAGCTGATATTATAGAAGTTGTTGATCATCATAGAGTTGCTGATATTCAAACTGTTGGACCACTTATGTTTAGAGGTGAACCATTAGGATCTACAGCTTCGATTATTACAAAAATGTATGAAGAACAAGATGTTGAAATGCCTGCTTTCATTGCTGGTATTTTACTTGGAGCTGTTGTTTCTGATACATTATTGTTTAAATCGCCTACTTGTACACCATTAGATACAAAAATCGCTAAAAAATTAGCAGCGATTGCAGGTGTGGATATTCAAGAATTTGCAATGGAAATGTTTAAAGCAGGAACTTCATTGGTTGGTAAAACTGTTGAAGAAATCTTTAATCAAGATTATAAGAAATTCAATTTTGACCAAGATAAAGTGGGGGTTGCCCAAGTTAATTCAATGGATATTGAAGGTTTTATGCCATATAAAGAAGAAATGCTTGCATATATGAACAAATTTGCAGCAGATAACAATTTAGAATTTACATTATTATTATTAACTGACATTATTAATGCTAATAGTGAAATATTTGTTGGTGGACCACGTCCAGAATTAGTTGAACAGGCATTTAATGTGAAATTAACAGATCGTCAAGGAACATTAAATGGGGTTATTTCTCGTAAAAAACAAGTTGTACCGGCTATTACAAATGTAATGAGTGATTAAAATGAGATTAGATAAGTTTTTAAAAGTTTCAAGAATAATTAAAAGACGTACTTTGTCTAAAGAAATATCACAAAGTGATAGAGTGAAGGTCAATGGCAAGGTTGCTAAACCTTCAACAAAACTTAAAGTTGGAGATATGATTGAAATAGAATTTGGAAGAACGATATTAACTGTACAGGTTAAACTTCTTAAAGATCATGTTTTAAAAGATGAAAGTACAATGTTATATGATATTATTGACGAAAAAAGAAAAGAGGATGAATTGATTTCAAAAGATATTTGAGGATTTATCCTCTTTTTTTAAGCAGTTAGCTAGAAATCCTATTAACTTTAACTAATGGGATGAATGGCTAAAAGAAGTTGTCAGATAACAATAACAAAATTGGCATTGATGTAGTGATTAAGAAATTTGTTATTATTTCTGATGGAAAGATGATAAAAAATCCCAGACTTCTTTGTAAGTCTGAAAAGAAATTAAGAAAACTTGAAAAGGATTTATCACGCTATCAAAAGAAAAGTTATAACAGAGAAAAATGTAGAGTAAAAGTTGTAAAACAACATGAAAAGATTTTAAATAAAAGAAAAGTGTTTTTACATCAATTATCTAATTGAATAATCCGTGAAAATCAAACAGAAGATGTGTGTGTAAAGAATATGACGAGCAATCATAAACTGGCAAAATCAATAGCATATGTATCTTGGAGTGAATTTGTTAGGCAGTGGGAATATAAAGCAGAATGGTATCAACGAGAAATCATTAAGATTGATGCATGGTTTCTATCAAGTCAGATATGGCGGTCACAATAATGGCAAGAAAACATTATCAATGAGAGAATAGATTTGTCTTGTTTGTGGAATTTATCATGAAAGAGATATAAATGCAGCAATAAATATTTTCAACGAAGGCTTGAGAATAAGAACACACTACGGAGTTAGTCTAGGCAGACTTGTGCGGTTGTGTATATTGACTGGCAAACCAATCGACTTTAGACGACGAGTAGTTTACTGAATAGTAAGATAGTATAAAAAAGAGAATATTTATTATTTTTTTTCATATGGTTTAGTGGAGGGATAATCATATGGATAATCAAATACATTTTGAACAAACACCATATCATCATGTTTACTTAAAGGATCGAAAGAATATAGAATTAACCGGTGTCAAAAAGATTGAAAGTTTTGATTCATTAGAATTTTTAATTGAAACTTCATTGGGATATTTAAATATTAAAGGATCGGATTTATCGTTAGTTCGACTTGATCAAGAAAAAAATGAAGTGACAATTAAAGGAAACATAGACTCTTTTTCTTATCTTTCAAATAAAAAAATTACCAAAAATAAAGAAACAGTATTTAATAAATTATTAAAATAATGAGTTTAGTTACACAACTCCGGGGAGTTGGTTATTCTTTTGTCTTTGGATTTTTATTTACTTTTATCTATCATTTTATTAATTTTTATATCTTTAAAATCAAATTTCGTCTTTTTAGATATATTATGCAGGCTGTTATTGGTGTTATGTTTGCTGGCATCTATTTTATTGGTTTGTTAGCGATCAATGATGGTATCATTAGATTATATTTTTTGTGTGTAATGTTAATGGGTTATGTAGTTTATCAAAATATTTTTAGTGAAAAACTTTATCCTGTTATTATAATGATTAATCAGGGAATACATTTTATCCTTACACCATTTAGGATTGTATTTTGTAGGATAAATGGTATAATAGAACACACGAAGAAGGTGATAAGATGGCAAAATCAAGAGTCAAAAAAACAATCAAACCAATGATCTATATTATGGTTGGCTGTGCCTTAATGTGGGTATTGTTTAGCAGTGCAATGGCTACTTTTTCTAGGCAGGATGATATTGCAAAGTTAAAAGAAGAAGTGAAAACTGTAAAAAAAGAAAAGAAAGAACTAGAAAATCAAGTAGAATTACTGAATGATGATGATTATGTGACACGTTATGCTAGGGAAAATTATGTTTTTACTAGAGAAGGAGAACAGGTTGCTATCTTACCTGAAGTAGATAATTCAAAATAAGCACATCGTGCTTATTTTTTAATTGTGAGGTGTATTTTATGTTGATTAGAGAAAAAATTTATATAAAATCATTGAAAAGAAAAAGAGAGTTGCTGATATATTTACCAGATGATTATGATGTATCTGGCAAAAGATACCCGGTTTTATTTATTAATGATGGTCAAAATGCTTTTATAGATGAAGAATCTTATTTAGGAGTAAGCTGGGGTTTTATTGAAAGTGTACAAGCAATGCATATAGATATTATTATGGTAGCGATACCTTGTAATTATAAACCGTTAAAAAGAGAAGATGAATATGGTCCATGGATTATATCAAAAGAAATAGCTGCTGAATTTGCACCAAATAGAAAACTAGGTGGAGAAGGAAAGGCATATGTATCTTTTTTAGTTAAGCAATTAAAACCTTATATTGATAGTAGATTTCCAACAGATATACATGATTATGGTATTGTTGGCAGTTCGATGGGCGGTTTGATTTCATTTTATGCCTTTTTAAGGTATCCAAGAGTCTTTAAAAGATGTGCTATATTATCTACAGCATTTTGGATTTATGAAAAACAATTTAAAAATATGCTTAGATTTTCAAGAATAAAAAATAATTCATTATATATGGATGTTGGTGGCAGAGAGGGCGATGATAGATATATTCCAAGTAATGAGACTATCAAAAATGCAATGCAAGGAAAAATCAGGCATTTTGAATATCATTATTTTGCTTATGATGATCATAGCGAAGCTTCATGGGCAAAAAGAGTTCCTTATTTTTTGAAAATGTTTTATCGTTAATTTGTGTAAGAACTGTTATAATGAAATTGAGGTGAAAAAAATGTATCGTTTAATGTTTTCGGATTTGGATGAAACGCTATTGGTGAATCATCATGTTCCTGAGTTTAATAGACAAGCTATTATAAAAGCAAGAGAAAACGGATTAAAATTTGTGCCATGTACAGGCAGGGCATTTAATATGATTCCTGAAATTTTAAAAGAAATTGATGCTTATGATAAAGAAGGGGAATATTCTTTATGCTTTAATGGTGGTTTGGTTGTAGAAAATAAAAACAGTCGCGTTTTACATTTTAAAGGTTTGTCATATGAAAAAGCAAAAGAAATATTTGATTTTGCCAGTGATTTAGATGTTTGTGTTTTAATATTTACAATGGATTGCTGTTACATATTTCATGCTGATCAAAATGAGGTAGAAAGAAAAACTGCTCAAAAAGCACCTTTTAAGGTGATTGATGAATATGATATGACTTTTTTGAAAGATGATAAAATAGCCAAGGTTTTATTAGAAAAAAGGTATATGAATTATTTGAAAGCGATAGAAAAACAATTACCTTTGTCAATTGTTGAAACCTGTTCAGTAGGTTATTCAAGTAATAGATACCTAGAATTAAATGCTAAGGGTGTTGATAAGGGATATGGTATGCGTTGGCTAGTTCGTTATCTTGGTTATGATATGAATGAAACGATTGGCATCGGTGATAATTATAATGATGTAGAAATGATAAAAACGGCTAAGTTAGGTGTAGCTGTTGCTTGTGCGGCTGATGATATTAAAGAAATAGCTGAGTATGTAACAGAATTAGATTATGATGAAGGTGCTGTTAAAGAAGTTATTGAAAAATTTGTATTAAATGATAAATAAGGATAAGAAAAAATGAGAAAATTTAAACAGATCGTAGAAAAAGAGTTTGAAAAGGACTATTATAAACAGTTACATCAGTATATTGAAAATGAATATCAAACAAAAACAATTTATCCACCTAAGCAGCAAATTTTTAGAGCTTTAAATTTATGTGATTATGATGATGTGAAGGTTGTTATATTAGGACAAGATCCTTATCATGAACCTAATCAGGCTAATGGTCTGGCGTTTTCGGTGACGAAAGATGTTAAAATTCCTCCTAGTTTGGTGAATATTTATCAGGAATTGCATGATGATTTAGGAATAGACATTCCTAATCATGGTGATTTGACATCTTGGGCTAAACAGGGTGTGTTATTATTAAACAATGTTTTAACTGTTGAACGTGGTAAAGCTAATTCTCATCGAGGATTAGGATGGGAGATTTTTACTTTAAATATTGTAAGATATTTAAATTTAAGAGAAAAACCTTTGGTATTTATTCTTTGGGGAAAGAATGCAATAGAAAAGAAAAAATATATAGATTCGAGGCATTTGGTTTTGACAAGTGTTCACCCTTCTCCGCTTTCGGCGTATCGTGGCTTTTTTGGCTCTCGACCATTTTCTAAAGCAAATGAGTTTCTAAGGCAAAATGGTATTGAACCGATAGATTGGAGAATACCAAATGTTTGATAATGTAGTTGATGCAGTTACATATATTGAAGCAAAACGTACGAAACGTACGTTTTTGGATTTTAAAAGATTAATTAAAAAATATAATTTTAAGACAAACTTAAAAAATGTTATACATATTGCAGGAACGAATGGTAAAGGCAGTACAACTGTTTTGATGAGAGATTTGTTAATGAAACATGGATATAAAGTGGGAACATTCACTTCACCTTATATTATTAATCATAATGAAAGAATAAGTGTTAATGGTCAATCAATCAGTGATCAAAAATTGCTGCAGATTATCAATGATTTGTATGAAATGATTGAAAAAGAGAATTTGTCGATGTTTGAAATAGATGTGTGTATTATGCTTACTTATTTTAATGAATTAGATTTAGATTATCATATTATCGAATGTGGTATAGGGGGATTGACAGATAAAACGAATGTTATAGATAGTCAGGTTGCTGTTATTACTAATATTGGTTATGATCATCAATTTATGTTAGGAAATACATTATTAGAGATTGCTAAACATAAAGCAGGAATTATTAAAGCTCATAAAGTCTTGTTTACAACAGAAAATGATCAAGAAATCCTAACATTGTTTAAAAATACGTGTCAATCCAAAAACAGTGATTTATATGTCATAGATGTCCCTGTGCAAGAGAGTTATCCATATCATATTGTATTTAAAAATCATGAATATATTTTAAAACAAGCCAGTTATCAAGTGAATAATTTGATGTTAGCATTATATGTTATTGATTATATGATAGATTTGAATGTAGATGTGATTCAAGATGTAATCGATGATTTTTTCTGGCCCTGCCGTTTTGAAAAAGCAGGAGATATTTATTTGGATGGAGCTCATAATATAAACGGGATTCAAGCTTTATTAAAAACATTAAATGAACAACAAATAGATGATGTAGGAATAGTATTTAGTGCTTTAAATGATAAGGATGTTACGGAAATGTTAGAGCTATTAAATGACTATGATATTATATTAGCTAGTTTTGATGATGATAGAAGTTGTCAAAATAATATAAATTTCCAAGATGCTATCACTTTAATGAAAGAAAAACATGAAAATGTTGTTGTTACTGGATCGTTACATTTTGTCTCAGCAGTAAGAAAATATGTATTAAGCGCTTCATAGCGCTTATTATGCTTTATGCATATAATCAAGTGGTTCATCAAAACTTGCCCAAAGAAGATAAACATACAGTAAAACTAATCTTTGACCTGAATCAGTTTTAACAACAACATGATCTCTACCGGCTTGTTCTATAGTACCAGTATAAGACATATCGGTCCATTTTTTTGAACCTGAATAGGTATAATAAAAAGTTCCTTTTTTACCGATATTGACACGGAAAATATTTTCTACATAAGTCTGTTCTATTGGAATTGCTGGCTGTGTTGCTGTAGTATCATCTTCCTGTCTGACTAAATATGGATTTAAATCTTCAAAATATGTCATAAACCCTCCTATAAATCGCAATTATCTTTTAATCCCGGATTATAGAAACAGTGTCTTTTATATCGACCTGACAATCTGCCAAAAAAATTTTCTGGACAAGCAACATTGGTTCCGGGATTTTTAAACCATAAGGCGTTAGTGGCTGGTTCATTTCGATATCCGTTGATACAGCGTAAAGCAATGTTTTTTTCATTGTCATTAACTGGTTCTTGAAATAATGGTGTACCTACTCCTGAGAATTGGTTTTGTTGGTAAATAACTTCTGTTAGTGTTCTAGCATTTCTAAATATATCACAGTTTGCGACAACTCTGTTGACAACGACATTTCCTACCAGTAACATTCCTTCCTCGCCTTCTCCTAAAGCTTCGGACTTGATTAATCTTGCTAAAAGTTCAACTTCTCTTTCTGTATATGAAATTCTAGCCATTTTATCACCTCAAAATAATTTATGTTTTCTCTTTAAAAATATGATGGAATAGGTGTACAATTAGATATATTCCATAAAATAAATCTATAATAAGAAAACAAAATCATATTTTTAGTGAATTATCTATAGAAATATGATAGAATATACTTATAGATTTAAGCGCTTACATTTTTTATAGGAGGAGATAAAAATGGGAAAAGAAATGGTCGCAATGATTTTAGCTGGAGGACGTGGGACACGTTTAAAAGAATTAACAGCTAAAGTTGCAAAACCTGCTGTGCATTTTGGTGGGAAATATCGTATTATCGATTTTCCTTTATCTAACTGTGCAAATTCAGGTATCGATGTAGTAGGGTTGCCTACACAATATGAATCAGTATTATTAGGTAGTTATGTAGGATCTGGTGTTAACTGGGGTCTTGAAGGAAGTCAATCTGCAGCAACTATCTTACCTGCTCGTGAAAGAGATGAAGTAGGATTTACAGCATATGCTGGAACTGCTGATGCAATATATCAAAATATTAATTTTATGGATCAATATTCTCCTGAATATGTTTTAATTTTATCAGGGGATCATATCTATAAAATGGATTACGCTAAAATGTTGGCTGCACATAAAGAAAGAAATGCAGATTTAACAGTAGCAGTATTGAATGTTTCTTTAAAAGAAGCAAGTCGTTTTGGTATCATGAATACAAATCCAGATGGATCTATTTATGAATTTGAAGAAAAACCAGAAAAACCAAAATCAACATTAGCATCAATGGGTATTTATATTTTCACATATAAACAATTACGTAAATACTTGATTGCTGATGCTAAAAATGCTGACAGCAAACATGACTTTGGTATGAATATCATTCCAGATATGTTAGCTGATGGTAAAAAATTATTCGCATATGAATTTGACGGTTACTGGAAAGATGTTGGAACTGTTGAAAGTTTATGGGAAGCAAATATGGATTTAATTAATGATAAAGAATTAGATTTATATAATATCAAAAAAGATTGGAAGATTTATACTGAAGATGCTATTGCTCAACCTCAAATTTTAGGTGAAACTGCAGAAGTAACAAATTCTTTAGTTACTCAAGGATGCTTTGTCAATGGTAAGGTTGAAGGTTCAGTTTTATTCAACCATGTTAATATTGGTGAAGGTGCTAAAGTCGTTGATTCAGTATTAATGCCGGGTGTTTTAGTTGAAGAAGGTGCTGAAATTTATAAAGCAATCATCGATGAAAATGTAGTAATTAAAGCTGGAACAGTTATCAA
>Ga0129309_1001495_pt1 | contig 11472 bp, 7 predicted proteins | sample L1105metagenome_FD_94439 | JGI IMG/M metagenome (GOLD analysis project Ga0129309, IMG submission 94439) | Ring-tailed lemur group fecal microbial communities from Wisconsin, USA - L1105 metagenome | ecosystem: Host-associated > Mammals > Digestive system > Large intestine > Fecal | place: USA...
CATTCTTTAATAATTGTATAATACCTTTTTGTCCATATAAATGTCTACGGCCAACTCCCATAAAATCATGATTTTTATTTTTGATACAATTTTCGAAAGTTTCTTTCATCAAAACATTTCTGTCATAGACAAGCATATTTTGATATTTTTCTATTTTTTCTTTTTCGTCTTCTTCAAGACTGTCAATGGCTTCAATTGTCTGATTTTGTTCGTTTTCAAAAAAATCAACATCACCATTATAATAAGCGTCTAAAATACTGTTTATTCCTTTAATGTATTCATCTTTATTTTTTAATACTTCCAAGGTTTCTTTTGAATAATCTTTATCTTTTGATAATTGAGAAAAAAGCTTATATTGTGTTTCTACACTTTCTACTTCTTTAAAATTATCTTTATCTATTGCATAATTATAAATATAATAATCAATAGCATGATATGTGTTCATCTTTGTTTTTTCAATAACCTCTTTATCAGAATAAGTCATAGATGATATAGCTAATGCATTATAAGTGACATATGTTGTTTTCCCCTTTAAAGAACTATAATTATCCATAATATCATAATATAAATCTTCTAATCCTAAATCTGCAATTGAATTTTCTGTTAGATAATTTGCATATTTTTGTGCTTCTTGTGTGTCCATTGAGCATTCTAAATATATTGAATCACTTTCTTTTAGTGCTTCTTCTGTTATCTTGTCTAAACTTTTTATCTCATCTCTCCCCGGATGACAAGTCCCAAATAAATAAGAATAATTTCCATTACTATCAGATACTTTATATAGAAACATACTTGTATCTATTACTTTCCCATCATCCTTTTCTTCATTGTTTGAACATCCTGTTAAAACAATGAATGTAAAAACTAATAATATTTTTAATAATTGATTGATATATTTCATTGTATATCCCTTCCTTTCACCCATATCTTACAGCTTACACCTACTCTAAGGTCAATAATATTAGCAAATTTTCTTTTATATTTCCTAGGAAATTATTTTTCTACAAAAAAGCCCTGAATAATCAGAGCTTTATATTTTTATTTATTTTTTAAATCCGTTTGATCAAATGCTTTAGCAATCGCACCACCCGGAGCAACCATTGGGAATACCTTATCATCTTTACCAATAATAACTTCAATTAATACTGGTCCATTATGATCCATAGCTTCCTTGATAGCTGGTGCAACTTCTTCTTTTGTTGTCACTTTAATAGCTTTACATCCTAGACCTTCAGCAACCTTACAGAAGTCTACTTTATCATCTAAAATCGTATTACTATAACGTTCTCCATAGAACAATGTTTGCCATTGTCTAACCATACCCAATACTTTATTGTTGATAACAACTTGAATAATAGGCACATTATAACGACTTGCTGTAGCAAGTTCATTCATATTCATTCTAAAACATCCATCACCAGCGATATTAAATACTGTTTGTTCTGGATTACCATATTTAGAACCCATTGCAGCACCTAAACCAAATCCCATAGTTCCTGCACCACCAGATGTAATCAATTGGCGTGGTCTACGGAAATGATAATATTGAGCAGCCCACATCTGATGTTGACCTACATCTGTACAAATTATCGCATTACTATCTGTTAAATAATCAATTTGTTCAATAACATATGGTCCTGTTAAAGTAGAATTATCATAAGAAAGAGGATAACTTTCTTTTAAATCTCTAATTTCCTTTAACCATTGTGGGTGATTTTGTCTTTCTAGTTTTTCATTTAATTTTGCTAGAATACATTTTGCATCACCAACAATTCCTAAATCAATTTGTACATTTTTATTAATTTCTGCAGCATCTACATCAATATGTATGATTTTTGCATTTGATGCAAAAGTCTTTACACTACCAGTGACACGATCAGAGAATCTCGCCCCAATTGTAATTAACAAATCGCAGCGACTTACACCAAAGTTACTTGCCTTAGTTCCATGCATTCCAAGCATTCCTGTATAACGAGGTCTTGTATTATCAAATGCACCTTTTCCCATTAATGATTCACATACTGGAGAATCAATCTTTTCAGCAAATTCTTTTAATTCCTGACTAGCATCAGCAGCAATAACACCACCACCAGCAAAAATAAATGGTTTTTCACTGGCTTTAATCATTTCGATTGCTTGATCTATATCTGCTTCATCAAATGTATCAGTTTTTGGATAAACTGTTACTGGTTCTTTTGGTTCAAATTCCATTTTTTCAGCAGTAACATTTTTAGTTACGTCTACTAATACTGGTCCCGGTCTTCCTTCTTGAGCAATATAGAAAGCCTTTCTAATTGTAGGTACTAAATCTTTAATATCCTTAACAATAAAATTATGTTTAGTAATTGGCATTGTCACACCAGTAATATCAATTTCTTGAAAACTATCACGTCCTAATATCTCTACACCAACGTTAGCAGTAATAGCAACTAATGGCGTAGAATCCATATAAGCAGTAGCGATACCTGTAACTAAATTTGTAGCTCCCGGTCCTGAAGTAGCCATACATACACCAACTTTACCTGTTGATCTTGCATAACCATCTGCCGCATGACTAGCTCCTTGTTCATGAGAAGTTAAAACGTGATTAATTTTATCTTGATAACGATAAAGTGCATCATAGACGTTAAGAATAGTTCCTCCTGGATAACCAAACACAGTATCAACACCTTGTTCAATTAAACATTCACATATAATTTCTGAACCTGTTAACATCATTTTCATTTTCCTCCTTTAATTTATTTTTCTTCTGGAGCTTGTAATACAGCACCTTTATCAGCAGACGTTACTAAAGCTGCATATCTTACAAGGTATCCTTTTTTAATTCTTGGTTCTCTTGGTTGCCATTTTGCTTTTCTAGCAGCCATTTCTTCATCACTTACTTGTACATTCATTGAATGATTTGGAATATCAATATCAATAATATCTCCTTCTTCAATAAAGGCAATTGGTCCACCTAACGCAGCTTCAGGAGAAACGTGTCCAATAGATGCCCCTCTTGTTGCCCCTGAAAAACGTCCATCAGTAATTAAAGCAACATCCTTATCTAAGCCCATACCAGCGATTTCGGAAGTTGGTGATAACATTTCACGCATTCCCGGACCACCTTTTGGACCTTCATAACGAATAACAACAACATCACCTTTTACAATCTTACCAGCTCTGATTGCTTCAATCGCATCATCTTCACAATCAAATACACGAGCAGGTCCTGTATGCACCATCATTTCACTAGCAACAGCAGATTGTTTAACAACTGCACCATCTGGACAAATATTTCCTTTTAATACAGCGATGCCACCATATGGTGAATATGGATTTTCCACTGGTCTAATAATTTCTGGATCTAAGTTAAAACATCCTTCAATATTTTCAGCAATCGTTTTACCAGTACAAGTCATTAAACTTGTATCTAATAAATTCAATTTATTCAATTCATTCATAACTGCATATATTCCACCAGCTTCATTTAAATCTTCCATAAATGTATCACCAGCAGGTGCTAAATGACATAAGTTTGGTGTTTTCTTAGAAATTTCATTAGCAATTTCTAAATTCAAATCAACTCCTGCTTCATGAGCAATAGCAGGTAAATGTAACATAGAGTTAGTTGAACATCCAAGTGCCATATCCATTGTTAAAGCATTGATAAATGCTTTTTCTGTCATAATATCACGAGGACGAATATCTTTTTTGACTAAATCCATAATTTGCATACCAGCGTGTTTAGCAAGTCTGATTCTTTCTGAATAAACTGCTGGAATCGTTCCATTTCCACGAAGTCCCATACCCAAAACTTCAGTTAAACAGTTCATTGAGTTTGCTGTATACATACCTGAACAAGAACCACAAGTTGGACAAGCTTTTTGTTCAAACTCATGTAATTTTTCGGCTGTCATTTTACCAGCATTATATTGTCCAACAGCTTCAAATAATGTTGATAAACAAGTTTTTTTACCATCCATTTTTCTACCAGCCAACATTGGTCCACCAGATACAAAAATAGTTGGTATATTTACTCTGGCAGCAGCCATTAATAATCCCGGTACGTTTTTATCACAGTTTGGAATCATAACTAAACCATCAAATTGATGTGCTTCAGCAACTGCTTCGGCACTATCAGCAATCAATTCACGAGTAACTAATGAATATTTCATTCCTGTGTGATTCATGGCAATACCATCACAAACAGCAATAGCAGGTACTTCTACTGGTACACCACCAGCTAAATAAACACCTTTCTTTACTGCTTCACAGATTTTATCTAAATTCATATGTCCCGGAACGATTTCATTATATGAATTAACAACACCAATCAATGGTCTTTCTAATTCTTCATCAGTATATCCTAATGCATTAAATAATGATCTATGAGGAGCTCTTTCAGTTCCCTTTTTGACAAAATCACTTTTCATCCCTTTTTCCTCCTATAAGTTTTCAACAATAAGGTCACCCATTTGTGTTGTTGACACCAATGTTTTCCCTTCTGACATAATATCTGTTGTACGATAACCTTGTTTTAATACTTTTTCAATAGCTACTTCTATATCATTAGCTTCTTGATCCAAATCAAATGAATAACGAAGCATCATCGCTGCTGATAAAATCGTTGCAATTGGGTTAGCAATATTTTTTCCAGCAATATCTGGAGCACTGCCATGACTAGGTTCATACATACCAAAAGCATCTTCCCTTAAAGAAGCACTTGATAACATACCAATTGAACCAGTGACCATACTTGCTTCATCAGATAAAATATCACCAAACATATTTTCAGTTAAAATGACATCAAATTGTTTTGGATCTTTAACTAATTGCATAGCACAATTATCAACTAACATATGTTCTAAAGTCACTTCTGGATAATCTTTAGCAACTTCTTCAACAACTTTTCTCCATAAACGAGAAGTATCAAGTACATTTGCTTTATCAACACTTGTCACTTTTTTTCTTCTTTTCATTGCTATATCAAAACCACGTTTAGCAATTCTTTTAATTTCTGTTTCACTATAACTCATTGAATCACGAGCAACCATTTCTCCATTTTCATTTTCAGTTGAACGTTTTCCAAAGTATAAACCACCAGTTAATTCTCTCATAATCATCATATCGAAGCCACCTTCAGTCAATTCTTCTTTTAAAGGGCAAGCTCCTTTTAATTCATCATATAAGTAAGCAGGTCTTAAATTAGCAAATAAACCTAACTCTTTTCTGATTTTTAATAATCCTGCTTCTGGTCTTAATGATGGTTCTAATTTATACCAAGGAGAAGTTGTTGTATCTCCACCAATAGAACCAAGTAAAACACTATCGCTTTCTTTAGCGATTTTTAAAGCTTCATCACTTAATGGTACACCATAGGCATCAATTGAACATCCTCCCATTAAGATTTGAGTATAATTAAATTTATGATTATATTTTTTAGCAACAGCATCTAAAACCTTCATTGCTTCTGTTACAATTTCAGGTCCAATACCATCACCTTTAATAACAGCTATATTCTTTTCCATGACCTTATCCTCTACTTTTTAGCATTGACATAATTGACCAAACCATCTAAATCTATCATTTTTTGTAAAAATTCTGGGAATGGTTGACTTTGATAAGTTTCATTTTTTGTTTTATTAGTGATAATACCAGTTGTAAAATCAACTTCTACTTCATCACCAACTTCAATTCTTTCTGCAGCTTCTATACATTCCATAATTGGAAACCCAATATTAATAGAATTACGATAGAAAATTCTAGCAAAACTTTTAGCGATTACACATTTAACTCCTGCCGTTTTTAAACATAATGGTGCGTGTTCTCTTGAAGAACCACAACCAAAGTTTTGACCAGCCACAATAATATCTCCAGCTTCTACAGTTTTAGCAAAATCTGGATCAATATCCACCATTGCATGAGTAGCTAATTCTTTAGCATCAAAGGAATTTAAATAACGTGCTGGAATAATAACATCTGTATCTACATTATCTTTATATTTATAAACTTTCATTACTTATCACCTACTTTTTCAGGATTTGCTATATAACCTGCTAACGCACTGGCAGCAGCGACTTGTGGAGAAGCTAAATAAATAAGTGATTCTGTATCTCCCATACGTCCTACGAAATTACGATTTGATGTAGAAACACATTTTTCACCCTTACACATAACACCCATATGTCCACCCATACAAGCTCCACAACTTGGTGTATTGAAAGCACAGCCAGCTTCAACAAATATTTCCGCAAGCCCTTCTTGAATACATTGTAAGAAGATTTTTTGAGTAGCAGGTGTTACCATGACTCTGACTTCTGGATGAACTGTTTTTCCTTTTAAGATAGCAGCCGCTTTTCTTAAATCTGACATTCTACCATTTGTACATGAACCAATAACGACTTGATCGATATAAATCTTATCCATTTCTTCAATTTCATCAATTGTATGCCCATTTCCCGGTAAATGTGGGAAAGCAACAGTTGGTCTTACTTTTGATAAATCAATAGTAATCGTATCTTCATACTGAGCATCTTCATCTGCTTCATAAATTTTATATTCTTTTGTTGAATGTTCTTTAATATAAGCAATAGTTTGATCATCTACTGGGAAAATTCCATTTTTAGCCCCAGCTTCAATAGCCATATTACAAATCGTAAAACGATCATCCATTGTTAAATATTGAATACCATCACCAACAAATTCCATTGATTTATATAAAGCACCATCAACACCAATTTGTGAAATAATATGTAAAATAATATCTTTACCACTGACATATTCAGTAGGTTTTCCAGTTAAAATAAATTTGATTGCACTTGGAACTTTAAACCAAAGTTCCCCTGTAGCCATACCAGTTGCAATATCAGTTGTTCCAACACCTGTTCCAAAAGCACCTAAAGCTCCATAAGAACAAGTATGTGAATCAGCACCAATGATACATTGTCCTGCAACAACAATACCTCTTTCTGGTAAGATTGCGTGTTCGACTCCACATTTCCCCTGTACCATGTGATTAGTTAAACCCTGTTCTCTTTGAAAATCTTGAATATCTCTTGAATTTTGTGCAGATTTAATATCTTTATTAGGCGTAAAGTGATCTGGTACAAGTACCACTTTATCCTTATCAAACACCTTATCTGCCATTTGATAAAATATTGGTAAAGCCATTGGACCAGTAATATCATTTGCCATAACAACATCTAATTTAGCCTCAATAAGTTGTCCAGGTACTACATGATCTAATCCAGCATGATCTGCCAATATCTTCTGTGTCATTGTCATTGCCATAATTAAAATTCCCCTTTCATTTTAACCTTAGTAGGTTGTCACTAGAAAGTGACAACACTTTCTAATGACAACACACCAAAGTGTGTTGTTTTATAATTAGTTATTGATTAATTTGTCTTCATCAGACCAGCTATATAAACTTCTAATATCAGCACCAACTTTTTCAGATGGATGTTCAGCAGCTAATTTTCTCATAGCCTTAAAATGAGCTTGTCCACCAGCAGGTGACATATCTAATAAGAAGTCTTTAGCGAAAGTTCCATCTTGAATATCAGATAAAATTTTCTTCATAGCTTTCTTAGTATCTTCTGTGATAATTTTTGGTCCAGTAATATAATCACCATATTCAGCAGTATTTGAAATAGAATATCTCATACCAGCGAATCCTGATTGATAAATTAAGTCAACGATTAATTTCATTTCATGAACACATTCAAAATAAGCATTTCTTGGATCATATCCAGCTTCTACTAATGTTTCAAAACCAGCTTGCATTAATGCACAAACACCACCACATAAGACAGCTTGTTCACCAAATAAGTCAGTTTCAGTTTCTACTCTAAATGTAGTTTCTAAAATACCAGCTCTAGCTCCACCAATAGCAGCACCATAAGCTAATGCCATATCTTGAGCTTTACCAGTATAATCTTGTTCAACTGCAATTAAACATGGAGTTCCTTTTCCAGCTTGATATTCACTTCTTACAGTGTGTCCCGGAGCTTTAGGAGCAATCATAGTTACATCCACATTTTTAGGTGGTACGATTTGTCCAAAATGAATATTGAAACCATGAGCGAACATTAACATATTTCCTTCTTCTAAGTTAGGTTCAATTGATTCTTTGTATAATTTAGCTTGTAATTCATCATTAATTAAAATCATGATAATATCAGCTTTTTTAGCAGCTTCTGCTGAAGTGTAAACTTCAAATCCTTGTTCTTCTGCTCTTTTCCAAGATTTAGAACCTTCATATAATCCAATAATTACATGAACTCCTGATTCCTTCATATTTAATGCATGAGCATGACCTTGAGAACCATACCCAATGACAGCAACAGTTTTACCGTCTAATAAAGATAAGTCACAATCTGATTCATAAAAAATTTTTGCCATTTTTTCTTTCCCCCATTTATATTTTTTTATGACTTTTAAATATTGGTTTATACCAATTATATATCAATATGGCTAAGACCTCTATGCATACCAACCAAACCAGTACGCACGATCTCAGTTACATTGAAACCATTTAACATTGTAAGCAACTGATCTACTTTTCTTGTATTACCAGTTACTTCAATAATAAGTGATGTAGGTGCTACATCAATAATATGTGCTCTAAAAATATCTACAATAGATACAATTTGTGTTCTTTGTTTTTCATCTGCATCTACTTTAATAAGCACTAATTCTCTATAAACTGAATCATCAGGATCTAATTGATGAATTTCAATAACCTCAACTAATTTTCCTAATTGTTTTTCAATTTGTACCAAAATCTGTTCATCACCAATAGCAACAACTGTCATTCGAGACATTCCTTTAATGTTTGTTTTTCCTACTGATAAGCTTTCTATATTATAGCCTCTACGGCTAAATAATCCAGCCACACGATTTAAAACACCCGGATTATTCTCTACTAATAAGGATAAAACAAGTCTATTCATATTAAAACCTCCCTTATTTTCTTAAACGTTTATGAATTCTATTCATTGCTGAAACAATTGCTTTAATAGTTGCAGTTGTAATATTTGGATGAACACCAACACCATATTCTTGAACTGCACTACCCTTTGCTCTTAAATAGACATAAGCCGCAGCTTTTGCACTTGATCCTGAAGTTAAAGCGTGTTCACTATAATCTAATAAATGTGAATACACAAAACCATTAGAATTAAATGCATCTTTAACAGCATCGATTGGTCCATTACCATAACCAATAACTGTTTTGATTTCACCATGATCTTTTAATGTAATTTCAGCACGTCTTTCATATTCGTTATCTTCTTCAGAAATATCAATTAATTTTTGTTTAACAAATTCAAACGGTTCATTGATGTCTACATATTCTTCAATAAATGTATCATAAACTCTTTCTGGTGAAACTTCACCTTCTTCTTCAGAAATATCTTGAATAATTTTTGCAAAATCTTTTTGTAAAGTTTTTGGTAAATGATAACCATACATACTTTCCATCACATAAGCAACTCCACCCTTACCAGATTGAGAATTAATACGAACGATTGGTTCATATTGTCTTCCTAAATCACTTGGATCAATTGGTAAATATGGAACTTCCCAAATTTCTGAATTTCGTTCTTTTAAAGCGTGCATTCCTTTATTAATAGCATCTTGATGACTTCCTGAAAATGCTGTAAAGACAAGTTGACCTGCATATGGCTGTCTAGGTGGAACATCCATTTTTGTACATTTTTCATAAATATGTTTTATTTTATTCATTTCACCTAATTCTAACTCTGGATCAACCCCGTGAGTAAACATATTTAAAGCAAGTGTGATAATATCAACATTACCAGTTCTTTCACCATTTCCAAATAATGTTCCCTCAACTCTATCAGCACCAGCAAGTAATGCAAGTTCAGTAGTTGCCACACCACAACCTCTATCATTATGAGGATGGACAGATACAATGACTCTTTCTCTATCAGTAAAGTTTCTACACATCCATTCAATTTGGTCTGCATAAACATTTGGTGTATCCATTTCTACAGTTGATGGTAGATTAATAATCACTTTATTATCTTTAGAAGCTCCCCATGTATCCATCACAGCTTCACATACTTCTAAAGCATAATCAACTTCTGTACCAGTAAAACTTTCTGGTGAGTATTCCAAAATAACTTTTCCATCAAAGTCTTTAGACAATTCTTTCACTAATTTCACGCCATCAATAGCGATTTGTTTAATTTCATCTTTTTCTTTATTAAAGACAACATCTCTTTGTAAAATAGATGTAGAATTATATACGTGTACAACTGCTTTATCTAAACCTTTTAATGATTCAAAAGTTCTTCTAATCAAATGTTCTCTTGCTTGTGTTAAAACTTGTACAGTGACATCATCAGGAATTAAATTTTCATCAATTAATAATCTTAAAAAATCATATTCAATTTGACTTGAAGAAGGAAATCCTACTTCAATTTCTTTAAAACCTAAATCTACTAAAAGTTGAAACATTTCCACTTTTTCTTCAATTTTCATTGGTGTAATCAATGCTTGATTTCCATCACGTAAATCTACTGAACACCATGCTGGTGCTTTTTCAATAAACTTATCAGGCCAAGTACGATCTTTTAATTTGATAGTTTCAAATCTTTTATACTTTTTGTAATTCATTCTATCTTTCCTCCTTATATTATTAAAAAAACTCTCGGCTCAAAACAGCCAATACAGCCATTTTGAGGACGAGAGTTATTACTCCGTGGTTCCACCTCAATTCGTGAATAAATCACTTTATCCACCTCATTAAGTACGCTACATAGTAGTTCATACTCTTGCAAGATAACGGTTGCTACCGTAGCCACCTACTTAAGTTCAGCGCTCCACTCAAGGATGAGTTCAATAATACCCAAACGATTCTTTACACCACCCAGAATCTCTCTATGCTTTGAAATAAAATCTACTAGTTCCTATCGAAGTATTTGTTTTATGGTTACTGTTAATATTAGTCGTTTTTTTGCGTAAAGTCAATGACTTTGCTTTAATTTTCTTAATTGATAAATTATTATCGAACTGAAATATTTTTATTTATCTATCTTCTTCAAAAAATTCTATTATAAAGTAATTTGTATAATTTTAGTTATAGAGATACTATAACTATGATAAAAGACCAAAAAATAACAAATTATAAAAACAGCATTTATTTCAAATATCTGCTCGCTAATGATGAGAATCCTTAGTGTTTCTATATGCCTAAAATCATTATCGAAAGTCTGATGACTATTAAACAGCAAAGTAAAAACCAAAACAGCAGGTTTTCCACTTACAATCGCAATCGTTTCCAAAGCTATGCAACAGCAACAATTGTGATACAGACACAAAGAAGTGATGAAAGATAAGGAAATATCCATCAATCACATCAGTTTATCTTTATCAATGATGTCAATAAAGATAATTTAAAACTGATAAATACATACAAAAGCAGAAATAAAAAGTAAAGAAGAACAAGAGTTGTTATCATTA
>Ga0129309_1001496_pt1 | contig 11470 bp, 9 predicted proteins | sample L1105metagenome_FD_94439 | JGI IMG/M metagenome (GOLD analysis project Ga0129309, IMG submission 94439) | Ring-tailed lemur group fecal microbial communities from Wisconsin, USA - L1105 metagenome | ecosystem: Host-associated > Mammals > Digestive system > Large intestine > Fecal | place: USA...
GAGCTTAGCACTGCTGCGCACTCCAAAGAGTGCAAACGGTCCCCGCAGCAATTCATTCCGGCCGGATTCCCCCTCCACAACCAACTTCCCACGGGGACGGAAGACTCAGCCATCCCCCTCACCGCACCGGACATGGTCCGTTCCGGACGCGTCCTCCAAACCTCAGTTAAATCTCTCATCAACAGCGCTCTGACTGAACTGATACTGAAAATTTAAAAAAACATAGTTTGGTGATACTTTCTTCACAGTTCCATCACAAATTACTGATAGACTATGCCATGTAAAGATATAAATGATATAAATTATGAATGAAAAAATAGAGAAAAAGAAAGGAGCAATAACTATGTATAATGAGAATGACTACAATAAATATCAGGGCGGCGGCTCCAGGCAGGACCAGAATACGGACAGCGACCTGGACTATACGGAAGGATCTTATTCGGACAGCACATCCTCACGGCAGACGGACAGCAGATACAGCGGCTATCATGATTCCAGGTATACCGGCAATGCCGAAGGCAGGGAGCGGAGTGGGGGAACATATCAGGACAGGAAACCGGACAGAAGCTATATTCCGCAGGAGCCGGGGCGAAACGGGAAAAAGGGCGGTTACATGGCTAAAAGGGCAGCGGGAATCGCGGCGGCGGGAATTATTTTTGGCTGTGTAGCCGGAGGAACGATGGCCGGTGTTAATATTCTGGCGGACAAACTGGTTCCGGAGACGGTCCAGAGCAGTGAAGCGCCTGCGCTTTCTTCACAGGCGGTTACGGAGCAGCCGACTACGGCAGCGGCAGTACCCGTTTCAACCGGGAATGACGTTTCGGCAATTGTTGACAAAGCAATGCCTTCCGTAGTTGCAATCAATAATAAAATGGTTTATACACAGGAAGACTGGTTTTTCGGGAAACAGTCCTATGAAGTGCCGAGCAGCGGCTCCGGTATTATAGCAGGGCAGAATGATTCAGAACTGCTTATCGTGACCAACAACCATGTGGTTGCAGATTCGGAGGAGCTGTCAGTCACATTTATCGACAATACAACGGTAAAGGCAGCGGTCAAGGGCACGGATTCAGATTCGGACCTGGCGGTAATTGCTGTAAAGCTTTCGGATATTCCGGATGAGACAAAAGGAAAGATTCAGCCGGCAGTACTCGGCGATTCAGACACGTTGAAGCTTGGTCAGGGCGTGGTTGCAATCGGTAATGCGCTTGGTCAGGGCCAGTCCGTTACGGTAGGTTATGTAAGCGCGTTAAATAAGGAGGTTACAATCGACGGTGTTGACAGGACTCTTCTCCAGGTTGATGCAGCTATTAACCCAGGTAACAGCGGCGGAGCGCTTCTGAACATGCAGGGCGAGGTGATCGGCATCAATGCGGCCAAATACGCCGATACGGATGTGGAGGGTATCGGATATGCGATTCCGATTTCCTTTGCCAAAGATATCATTGACGACCTGATGACGAAGACCACGAAGATTGCCGTGGATGAAGAGGAACAGGGTTACCTCGGAATCCAGCTGCAGAATATCGACAGCAGAATGGCGAAGGCTTACGGCATGCCGGAAGGAATCTATGTTTATAAGATTGTAGAGGGCGGAGCAGCGGCAAATTCCGATTTACGCGAACGTGATATCATTACTAAATTCGATGGAGAAACAGTCAGGACAGGTGATGAACTTCAAAAGATGCTGACATATTATAAGGGAGGCACGTCGGTCACACTGACGGTGCAGAGCCTGGAAAACGGCTCCTATGTGGAGAGACAGATACCTATCACACTCGGTTATAAAAAAGACAGCCAGAAACAGGAGGTACAGGAAAACTAAATGCCGCACCGCGGCGAATAAACGTCGGAGGCACAGTGTCATGGCCGGCAGTACGGAGTTAACCGCTGCCGGCCGGTACTGTGCCTTTTATTGATGACGGTCACCTCGGCAGCCATCACCATTGTGATAATAATGCTGAGCTTATCGACAGGGATAACCCTGGAAGCCTCGCCCATCTGCAGCGCTTTATAATAACAAAGCCATGAGGCGCCGGTTGCAACACCCGACAAAATCAAAAATATCCAGCTTTTCCGGCTGATTTCTATCATTCCGCCCTGGGTATTGGTCAAAAAAACCATTCCCCATGACATGAGTAGGACAACGATTGTACGAATTGCCGTTGCCAGAGTAGAATTCACCCCATCGATACCAATTTTAGCAAGGATAGAAGTCAACGCCGCAAATACGGATGAACCTAATGCAAATAGAAACCACATAATGCTCTTTCCTTTCAGATATTCAGATTATCGTTCAGCCAAATCCAGCCTGATTCCAATATGATTATTCTATCACATTTTTAATGGTGAGAAAATATCCTGCTGATAAGTCTTTTATACCGGGAAGGCCTCACGTTACTGTTCACACCCCGCCAAAAAGCGGCGCGCCGTAAAACTCGGGATTTTCCTGCAAAATGCGCACGAAAACATCTCGCAGGCACAACCGTGTGAACAGCAGCTTCCTCCCTTCCTCAACAAAACTTTCCAATGACTTTTCTGTATAAGTATTGTATACTGGAAAGCAGAACAAAGTGAATAACGGCAGATACTGCCGTCATCTAAGGAGTAAATAAGATGGAAGAAAACAGAGCGAAAAACCTGGCGGCACTGACTGTCCCGCTGCCGGAAGATATTGAAAAACTGAAGTGGCACGGTGATTTTACCAGGGCGCTGAAGATTATAGAGAACCGCCTCGGAAAAGACATCCCCGGGATAATGAAGGAAAGGCTTGTATTGGAGCGTGATATTATCAGGCGGCTTCCGCTTCAGTATCCCTTCAGCCATCAGGCGGCCCTTGCCTTTGCAACGGAGCGGATAGAAGGTTTTTCAGAGGAAGAACTTGAGAACCTGATTGATGAAAATGCAATAGACTGGCTGTATATTGAGGGTGAGAGAAGGATTAAGGATGATTTTGTCGACAATCTTGTAAAGACCAGGAAAGATATCAGAGCGCGTATTTTCGATAAATCGGCTCTGGCGGAGGGAGAGCTGGAAGGCCGTCTGCGTGATCAGACCATAAAGAGAATGAAGGAAAAAGGCGGCCTTGCCTATTATTTCCGTATCAGGAGTACGTTGAAGATTCGGGAAGAGGCATTTGAACCGGGAAAAACAGTACGTGTTTATTTGCCGATTCCTCTGGAATATGCACAGGTCAGGAATTTCAGGCTTCTTCACACATCGATGGAGCCTCTCAGGACAGCGCCGCCTCTGTGGCCGCAGAGGACGGTATGTTTTGAGACTGAGCTGACGGAAAACAGTGTATTTTCAATTGAATATGAATTTGAGAATCATACGCCTTATATTGAATTAGATGAGAACAGGGTAACAGGCGCGGCGGATGCAGGGAAGGTATTACCTGACGGCAGCAGGCTTGGGAACTGGCTTGGGGAACAGCTTCCCCAGATCAGGTTCACACCTTTTCTCAAAAGCCTGACGGAAGAAGTGGCGGGAAGTGAGGAAAATCCGCTTTGCAGGGCAAAACGCATTTATGAGTACATAACTTCCCATGTGACGTATTCCTTTGTCCGTTCTTATTTCACGATAACGGATATTCCGGAATATGCGGCGGCAGGTCAGAAAGGGGACTGCGGCATCCAGGCGCTGCTTTTCATAACCATGTGCCGGATCGCGGGCGTTCCGGCCAGATGGCAGGCAGGACTTTATGCAAATCCGCGCGATATCGGCTGTCATGACTGGGCGCAGTTTTATATCGAACCTTATGGATGGCTGTATGCCGACTGTTCATTCGGGGGCGGTGCATACAGGGACGATGTAAAAGAGAGAAGAGAATTTTATTTCGGCAACCTGGATCCGTTCCGGATTCCGATGAACTCGGAATTCGGCTGGGAGTTTACACCGCCGATGAAGCGGCCCGGCAGCGATCCGTATGATAATCAGACCGGGGAAGCGGAGTACGGAGACAGGGCGCTGATACGCGACGAGCTGGACACGGCGCATGAGATAATAGAGATAAGGGAAATTGAATAAAGGAAATCAAAATCCGTTTACAGACAGGAGGAAATAGACTTTGGAAGACAGAGATAAAGATAATAAAATTGATGAAGAGACAACTGTGACATCAGAAGGCGGCGAACAGAAACCGGACGGCGCTGCACCGAAATCAGACGGAGATGATGATTATGAAAAAATTTGTTATGTCTGCCGTCGTCCGGAGAGCAAGGCCGGTACAATGATTACAATGCCGGGAGGCATGAATTTCTGCCACGATTGTATGCAGAAGGCATTTGATTCAGTCACACAGAGCGGCCTGGATTTCAGCAAGCTTCAGAATATGCCTTATATGAATATGAATCTCAGTGATTTTCCGAATCTGGAGAATATGAATCTTGAGATTCCGAAGAAAAATAAGGTAAAAAAGAAGAAAGAGAAAGAGGAAGAAAAGAAACAGCAGGAATTCAGTATCAGGGACATCCCTGCGCCGCACGTGATAAAATCCCGTCTTGACGAGTATGTAATCGGACAGGAGAAAGCAAAAAAAGTCATCTCTGTTGCAGTCTACAACCACTATAAGCGTGTTCTTTTACAGAACGGCGGGCAGGATGAAAATCAGGAGGAGAAGGTACAGATTGAAAAATCCAATATCCTGATGATTGGACCGACCGGAAGCGGCAAAACATATCTTGTCAAAACACTGGCGCGGCTTTTGGACGTGCCTCTGGCCATTGCAGACGCCACTTCCCTTACGGAGGCCGGCTACATAGGGGACGACATCGAGAGCGTGGTGTCAAAACTGCTGTCAGCGGCCGATAATGATGTGGAGAAAGCGGAGCATGGAATCATTTTTATCGATGAAATTGATAAGATAGCTAAAAAGAAGAATATAACGAACCGTGACGTCAGCGGAGAATCCGTACAGCAGGAGCTGTTAAAGCTCTTGGAGGGCAGTCAGGTGGAGGTGCCTGTAGGCTCCAACCAGAAGAACGCTCTCACTCCGATGACCACGGTAGATACCAATCATATTCTGTTTATCTGCGGCGGTGCATTTCCTGATTTGGAGGATATTGTTAGAGAAAGACTGACAAAATCAACTACAATGGGCTTTATGGGAGAGCTGCGCGACAAATATGAGTCAGATCCGGATATTTTGACCAAGGTGACTACGGAGGATCTCCGTACATTCGGCATGATTCCTGAATTCCTGGGCCGCCTTCCGATTGTTGTTACGCTCCAGGCGCTCACAAAAGAGCTGATGGTTAAGGTGCTGAGGGAACCCAAGAATGCGATTTTGAAGCAGTATGTGAAGCTTTTGGAACTGGATGAGGTTAAGCTTGTATTTGAAGACGAAGCATTGGAGTGGATTGCGGAGGAAGCCATCAAGAAAGAAACGGGAGCGCGTGCGCTCAGGGCGATCATAGAGGAGTTCATGCTTGACATCATGTATGAGATACCGAAGGATTCCAATATAGGCTCTGTTGTCATAACAAGAGCCTATCTGGAAAAAAGCGGCGGCCCTATGATTGAAATGAGGGGATAGGAAAACGCGCAGTTACTGCCGTATACGTAAGAATGAGTTATAGAGATCCAGCATTCCATATCCCCATTCCCGGTTGGGATAGGTAATGTTTGAATTTCTTCTTGCACCGCGGATCAATATTGATTTTGCGGAGGATGTATTGAGCGTCAGGACAGTTTCATTACGCAATGCCCAGGATAGCAGGTTGGCTGCCGCTCCGGCCACATGGGCGGCCGCAATGGAGGTTCCGGTTTCCGCACGGTTATCGGGGGCCACGACGTTGACCCCGGGGGCAGCCAGATCCGGTTTGATTGTGCCGAGTCTTGTGTAGCCCCTGCTTGAATGGATGTAAATACTGTTATTGCGGTGGTTATAAGCGGCAACCGTGATGGCTCCGGCTGTGTTTCCGGGTTCCGTTATAATCGTATTCGGATCGGGACGCAGGAAAAATGTATTCTCGGATATAAGACCGGCCGTGGGGAGCCAGATATTATATTCTCCCTGTATAAACAATTCATTATGCACTCTGATTTTCCAGATGCCGGGAGTGGGATTCTTGAAGCGCATCATGATAAGCTGGCTGCCCGTCGCGCTTTCTGCACCGCTGTAGCTTAAGTAGATAACGGTATCTTCCAAAAGGAAGGTGAGGCGGTGCTCCTCCGGAGAGGTATTGGGGACCCGGGGGATCAGTTCCCCCGTGGGCGAGGTAAAGGCGACGGAATAGAGTTCGGACTCCCTGGCCCACAGCTCCACCGTGAATCCGGTTTCATTGCTTCCTACCCGCAGCTCAACTTCCTCATACTCCTCCTCTGCGGCAATGTGGCCAAGATAATGGTGGCCAAATCCGGTTTCGTTGCCCCCGGCCACTACGGTTATCAGGCCGAAGCTGTTGCTGAAATGATTGAGGTAACTCGGCAGAGGCGAAGAGCCGCTGTGGCTTCCGGTATTCGTACCGATACCCAGCAGGATGGTAAGGGGCAGAGAGTATTTCCGGGCCATCAGTAGAAGATATTTAATGCCCAGCATGATATCATTTTCCTGGTAAGCATGCGCATCTTCAGAAACCATATAAAAATCCCTGAGATATTTTTTGGCCGGTTTCAGTTTTACAACCGCCAATTTCGATTCGGGGGCGGCACCCGTGAAATTGGAGGCCGGCACTTCATTCCCAGCGGCAACCATTGCCATAAAAGTGCCGTGACCAATCGTATCGACAGAGGGGACGATGGAAAGCGGCTCCACGCTATTTAAGGCCTCATTAATCTGTTCCTCCGTATAGGAGGTTCCATAGCGGATATCCTGTACGATATCTCCCGTCTCAATTCCCTGGCCCTCAATAGTCTGATCCCAGATTCCGACAATTCTAGTGGAACCATCCATATTTTTAAAAACAGGATTCTGGTAATCAATACCGGTATCTACAATGCCAATCAGGGTGCCGCTGCCTTTATAGCCCAATTGGGGCTGGTCGAAAGTTCTTAAAATGCCGGCGCTGTCCATATTGGCAGAATCCAGCAAAGTATAGAGGCTGGGAATTGTATCATATCCGTCTTTTCCTATAGAAAGCGGCTCCACTTCAGAGAGCGGCTGGTAAACAACAATAAATTGCGGATTGACAAAATCATAACAAAAATCTATGTCCTGCAGAATTGATTCAGGTGAGAATACATAATATCGGTAAATAAAATCGGCAATTGATTCAGAAGCGGAATTTTCAGTACACGCCATGCGCAATTTCCTTAAATTGTTTTTATTAATATATGCCGGGCGGGAGAAAATATTATAAGGAAAGCTGTCTTGGGAAACTTTACGGGAATGCAAAAAAATGATACGATAGGAAGAAGAAGTCTAATTTATTTATGAGCAGGATGGGAGGAAGATTATGCAGTTTCTCGGATTAATGGCAGGCCTGTTCGGCCTTGACATACTTTTAAAGGGGAAAATAGAGGCCGGCGATAAGGAAGATTTCCCCAGGGATATGGAAGGAACCTCCGGTAAGATAAAGCTTTACAGAAATCATAATGACGGTTTCTGCTTTGGCCTCTTAAAAAACAACCAGGAACTGGTGAAAACGGTTCCTCTGGTTTTTACGTCTGCTGTGACGGGTGTTTTTTTCTGGCTGCTTACTAGAAAAAGCCGTCTGATCGACAAACTGGGATTTTCCCTGGTGACGGCAGGTGCGCTGAGCAATCTTTTTGACAGGGTGAAACGCGGTTACGTCGTGGATTATTTCAGCTTTCAGTTCGGCTGGCTTAAAAAGGTGGTATTCAATATCGGCGATATTTGTATCTTTCTTGGTACTTTTCTGCTGGCTGTTTCCGAGCTTTTCTCCGGCCCGGAGAGCAGGCCCGGAAGAAAGTCGGAACACAGGGCAGATAAAGCGGATGGAGCTGTGGAGCAGTAATACCTAATCATCAAAATTCATCATAACGGCGCCGATTGCCGTGGCGAATGCGGCATTAGGCGGTATGATGAAGTGTACGCCGTAGAGATCTTTCATTTGCTCAAACACACCGAATACCTTGACCGCCGGAGGCAGGCAGGCGAGGGAGCCGGTCAGGACAATGTCCCTGGCCGTATCGTTAGTCAGGGCAAAAATAGCCAGGACGCCTACGGTCTGGTACACGAGGTTAAAGAGGGCGGCGGCGACATCACAGTCGCTGGCGTCATTTTTAACTTTTCCAAAGTTGGCGGCGGTCAGTTCCGGGGGCAGTGAAGCAATATCGCCGCAGAAGATATCACTCATCATCAGATCCACCTTTCTGAGATCACCTTTCTCAGCCATGGAGGACAGGACGAAAATGTCGGTTTCATGAAGAAAATGGGAGGCCAGTCCGGACAGGGTTCCGCCGCCGACCCCGCTTCCCCCTATATGACGGATACTGTTTTTGTCCGCCCGCACAAAAGCGGTGCCGGTACCGATGCTTACAACCAATGCTTCATCCAGACCGGCCAGAGCCAGTCCGCCGCGTGCGATGGCATCCAGTTCCACTGCTTTGACGGTTGGGATTGCATAGATATCTTCCTCGATAAAGGAGGCGCCCACACCGGTGAGGACGATTTTAGAAATATCGGCCAGAGACAGCCCGTGTTCACGCAGAAAACGGCCGAGAGCGCCGTACAGGCTGGTTATCTGATCCGATGCTTTGACCTGCAGTGTGCCGAGGAGCTTTTTTTCTTCAGTAAATCCTGCTATTTTTGTCGTGGAACCGCCGATATCAATACCGATTGTAGCTTTCATAATTTTTCCTTCCGTGTTCTCTAATAATAGCTTTATTATAAACAGAGGCGGGATTTTTAGCAAGCTTTCCTATTATTTGTTGACAGGCAGTGGGAAATATTGTAGAATCAGCTTTAAAATATGATAAAACAGGAGTTGATTTTTTTGGATTCAAGTGACGCCATACAGTTGCTTATTTTAGTTATTTTGCTTGCATTATCTGCATTTTTCTCATCGTCAGAGACAGCCCTTACCACGGTGAACAAGATCCGTATGAGGACTCTGGCCGATGCCGGTGATGGCAGGGCCGAGTTTGTCATGAAAGTGATCAGCAATCCGGGCAAGATGCTGAGTGCGATTCTTATTGGCAATAACATAGTAAACCTTTACGCATCATCCCTTTCCACAATGCTGGCTACAAGGTTGTGGGGCAACGAGGCCGTGGGTTTTGCGACGGGTGTGCTGACATTGCTTATCCTTGTATTCGGCGAGATTACGCCGAAGACGGTTTCCACAATATCAGCAGAGAGCATCGCTCTTCGCTTTGCAAAAATTATATATATTATAATGATAGTTTTGACACCGGTGATTTACATCGTAAACCATCTATCTTTTTTTGTCCTCAAATTGTTCCGGGTTGATCCGAATAAGAGAGGGGAGTCTATCACGGAGGATGAACTGAGGACCATTGTCCAGGTCAGCCATGAAGAAGGTGTGATTGAGTCGGAAGAGAAGAAGATGATCAACAATGTGTTTGATTTCGGTGATGCCGTGGCAAAGGACGTCATGGTTCCCCGTATTGATATGAGCTTTGTGGATGTGAATACAAGCTATCAGGATTTGGTTGACATATTCCGGGAAGAGAAGTACACGAGATTTCCGGTATTTGAAGAGACGACGGACAATGTGATCGGCATTATCAATATTAAGGATATCTTCCTGGCGGAAAACAGCGAGGATTTTTCAGTGAAGAATTACCTGCGCCAGCCGCTCTACACCTATGAGTTCAAAAAAGTTTCGGAACTGATGATTGAGATGCGTAAAGCCATGATAAATATTGTCATTGTCCTGGACGAATACGGAGCGACGGCGGGACTTATCACGCTGGAGGACATGCTGGAGGAGATTGTCGGGGAAATCCGTGATGAGTACGATGAAGATGAGGAAGAGGCGCTTATCCAGATTGGCCCCAGGGAATATGTGGTGGAAGGCTCCATGAAGCTGACAGATTTGAATGACTATCTGGAACTGAATCTTCAGTCGGAGGATTATGATTCCATCGGCGGTCTGGTAATCGGACTCCTCGATCACCTGCCTGAGGAAGGCGAGGACGTGGTGATTGATAATGTGCGTCTCTGCGTCGACAGCGTAGAGAAAAACAGGATTGATAAGATACATCTCTATATTCTCAATCCCATCGAGGCGGTTACGGCGAGGCGGGAGGAAGAGGCGGAAAAACAGTAGAATTTAAGAAAATACTGCATCGTTTGAACATGTTACAGCCAGACTTATTGAAGTCTGGCTGTTTGCATATCTTTGCGACTGTCCGCAGGAATATGAAAATACGATCAGCTTATCATTCCGCCTATCGTGCCGCTTCCGGCGCACATGGCAAAGATGAGGGCCAGTTCATTCATATTGCTTCCGATACTCTTGTGGATTAAAAAAGAAACGGCCAGGAGTACCAGAAAGTAAGCCGTACCGGAGAAAAATCCCCACAAAAACCGCTTTACTTTTGCTGCTTTACCAGCCAGAACCCCGCCGATAAAACAGGTGACAATGTAGATAACATTGATCCCCAGATTTACCTGACTTTCACTCAAATGAAGCTGATAAAGGCCGAATGCCAGAAGCAGCAGAAAGATGGCGGTGAGTATGTAGGTGATAAAAATGGTGCGGATTATTATCCGCAGACTGGACTTTCCCATAATGACTCCTTGTAAATTTTCTTCTGCTTCATGTATATTCATGAGAGGGCCAGGATATGCGGACAGCCGTAAATGGAGATTTAACTGAGGTGTGGAGGACGCGTCCGGAACGGACCATGTCCGGTGTGGTGAGGGGGATGGCTGAGTCTTCCATCCCTGGTTGAAGGTTGTCGTGAGGGGGGAATCCGGTCAGAATGAATTCTTACGGGGACCGTTTGCACTCTTCGAAGCGCATAGCCGTGCTAAATTCGAAAAAACCTCATTAAGCACGGATGGGCTTCCATGTCCCCTCCAGAATTGATTCTGCCTCCTTCCCCCAGTCAGGTTTCCGCCGGGGACGGAAGACTCAGGCGGAGGTTTTCGTGGCACCGGACATGGTCCGCTCCGGCCGCTGATTGTCTCCAACCTTAAATGGGGAGAGCCTTGTCACTGCCACTACGTGTTTCCGGCAGGCCGGTATCAAATCTTCCGCAATTCTTTAAAAAGGCGCATGGAAGGCATATCGTATTTCCCGTACACGGTAGCACTGCGTGGCCGCGACAAGGTCCGCCCCCGCACTTAACGCGTGAGACTATCAGCGGCCGCAGGCCAGTGGACGGGGCCGATACACCCGGCGGAGTCTTTCGTCCCGGCGAAACCCTGGCCTTGGGGCGGAGGGGAAGATAAAGTCTGCGGATGCCGCCTAAATCCATCGCTGATTAGCGAGGTCCCTTACGAGCTTAGCAGCGCGATGCATTTCACAGAGCGGGAGCGTGCTCCGCAGACTTTATCTTCGCCCGCAGCCCCAAACCACAATAATCTTCCCCC
>Ga0129309_1001497_pt1 | contig 11468 bp, 10 predicted proteins | sample L1105metagenome_FD_94439 | JGI IMG/M metagenome (GOLD analysis project Ga0129309, IMG submission 94439) | Ring-tailed lemur group fecal microbial communities from Wisconsin, USA - L1105 metagenome | ecosystem: Host-associated > Mammals > Digestive system > Large intestine > Fecal | place: USA...
AGAATAAACATTCAGATTGCAGAGATTCATAATGTTATCCAGAGATGCCATAATAAACGCACCGACAAACGTACCATACACATTTCCTTCCCCGCCGGCGAGGCTGGTTCCTCCGACTATCACAGCTGCGATCGAATAAATTGTGTAGCTGGAAGTTGAACTTGCATTACAAAACTGAAGCCTGAACTCTACTGTCAGCGCTGCCAGCCCACAGAAAAATCCACTCAGAGCGTATACCATAAATTTGATGCGGTCCGTCTTGATACCGGACATACGGGCTGCCAGTTCCGTCCCGCCTGTCTGATATACATTCTTACCGAATCTCGAATATGCCAGAACCAGAATAATGACCAGAGAGGCAACGATCCATAACAGTGTCGGGAACAGGCGGCCTGCCAATCCGTCCAGATGCCATGCATCCACCATCCAGGTAACCTGTCCGGCGAACTGCAGATTCTGGGATTTGCTCAATACCAGCGCCAGAGAGGCAAAAAACATCTGGCTTCCAAGTGTCAGCATGAACGGCGGGATTTTAGATTTTGCAACAATAATCCCGTTGACGGCACCGCATCCCGTTGTAGCCAGAAGCATCAGAACGATCACCATAAACGGGTGCAGCTTTGTATACTGAAGCAAAAGTGCCGTTGTACAAAAACCTACGGATGTGATGCCTCCCACACTCATGTCCATCCCGCCGGTCAGAATAACAAGCATCTGCCCCAGTGCAATAATACCGATCGCAGCCGCACGCTCCCCTACATTGATCATATTGCTGCTTCTAAAATAAAGCCCTTTACTTGCAATGGTTGCGATAATGATCAATACCACAGCAGTAAGGATTACAGAATACTTTTTCAAAAATTCGTATCCTGACATTTTCACTTTTCCATTTGCACTATTTTCCATTTCAGCCATTCTCCTTTCTTAAAGAATTAAAGAACAGGACAAGAACCAAAATGCATCCAACGATCATTCCCTCAATAAAACCGGAAATGTTGGATAATCCTGTAAATACAACGATCTTTTTCAGGATACGCAGAAAGATAACGCCTATGAATGCATCTTTCAGATGACCTTCCCCGCCTGTCAGGGAAATGCCTCCCATTACTACCGCTGCTATTGTATAAATCTCATAATCTGTTGCGGCTGCCACATATCCGGAACTGAGATTTGCAGAAATCATGATTCCCGCCAGCCCGGCAAACAAGCCGCTTATCACGTAAGAGCGAAGCAGCACCTGACGCACTTTAACGCCGGAAATAAACGCTGCATAATAGCTGGATCCTGCTGCATATGTCTCGCGTCCAAAACGAAGCTTCTCAAGAATGTATGTAAATACAAACAGCAAAACAATCGTGATCAAAAACATTACCGGGATCCATCCACCGATATTAAACATTAAAATCTTCCGGAAGCTCTTCGCCGCCAACGCCATCGGCGCCCCTTTGATCAGAAAATTTCCAATCCCTGAAGCGATCCATGTGACAGCCAGCGTAACTACCAGCGGCGGAAGATTAAAATAAGCAACCATAGCACCGTTGACCAGGCCGATCATCGAGGAAACGATTAAAGCGATCAGAATCGCCGTCAGAATTGTCACTGCCTCATTCTCACTGGGCGAATGCTTCATCGTATAAGCAATGATAACCGTTGCCAGCCCCGCATTTGCCGCAACAGAAAGGTCTATACCGCCGGTCAGGATAACAAACGTCATACCTGTTGCCAGAAATGTCATATAGGAAATCTCAACCAGAAGACCATTGATATTCATTCTGGCAAGAAATGAACTGTTAAACACACAACAGAAAAGGAACATGGCAACAGTAATCATCAAGAGTCCTTTTCCTTTCAAAATGCCCAAAAACGATTTTTTCTGCAAATCTGTCTCCTCCTTTCCTATGATAAATCCCTTGATGAAGACAGAATATCAGACAGAATTTCCTGTTTATCCGCCTTCTCAATGGGATAGGTATTAATGATTCGTCCTTCCGCCATCGTGATGATACGGTCAGATAGCTCTATCAGTTCATCAATATCGCTGGAAGCAATAATAATTGCTTTACGTTCTTTCCCTGCAATTTCCCGGAAAATCGCATACAGATCGGCTCTGGCTCCCACGTCAATGCCCTCTGTCGGCTCAATCAAAAACAATATCTGTGATTCTGCCTGAATCCACTTCGCAACCAGTACCTTCTGCTGATTTCCGCCGGAGAGGAACTGTACATTCTGCGTGGAATTGAAACAGCGAATCTTCATTTTCTCAATAAAGCTGTTTGCGACCGCCCTGGCCTGTGCCGGCAAAGACACTTTCTTTTTATACTTGTTGATATAAGTAATTGCGATATTATCCGCAATGTCTCTGCAAAGTACCAGCCCGGCTTCTTTTCTGTCATCCGGAACCAGTCCAAGATCATTCTTAATTGCATCGATCGGATACTTCGGGGCCAGTTTCTTTCCCTTTACCCGGATAGTTCCGGACTCATACTTACGCATGCCGAAACAGATTTCCGCAATGGTTTTTTTACCGGATGCCTCCAGACCGGCAATGCCCAGTATCTCACCCTCACGAACTTCCAGACTGACATTCTTTAATCCTGAGCCGTTCAAATTCTCTATTTCCAAAGCTTTTTCACCATAATCGTGCTCAATATTATCAAAGTCTCTTGCATACAGTTTCGCATTTCCTGTCATGAGCGCGATCAGCTTCTTTTTATCCAGTTCATCAATCGGATGTTTGGAAACATTTCTTCCGTCCCGAAGCACCGTTACCGTATGTCCTATACGAAATACTTCATCCAGATGGTGGGTAATATATACAATTCCCTTGCCTTCTTTAGCCAGACGCTGCAGGGAATTGTAAAGTGCAACACGTTCCGCGTCGTCAAGCGGCGCTGACGCCTCATCGATCAGCAAAATTTTGCTGTTTGCAACAAGTGCTTTGCAGATGGCGATGATTCCTTGTTCAGAAACCTTTAATTGATTTACCGGAACAGAGAAGTCAATATCTACGCCAAATTTTGAAACGTATTCTCTTGCCTTCGCTTCCATTGCCGCAAAATCAAATTTCTGCCGGCTTTTTCCTTTGCAGATTTCATTGCTCATGAACATGTTTTCCACGGCATTTAATGTAGGCGCCAGATCTCTGTGTTGCTGAACGGCATAAATTCCATATTGAATCGCCTGCTGCGGTGACAGAATCTTTATCGGTTTTCCTTCCATAACGATATCTCCCGTATAACTGGAATTGATCCCGGAAAGAATTTTTACCAAAGTACTTTTGCCCGCTCCATTTCCACCGCAGAGACAATTAATCTCACCAGCATTTATTTCAAAATCCACATCAAAAAGAATCTGTATTCCGGAAAATGAAATATTAATATGCTTTGCTTCCAATAATGGCATTTTCTCTGCCTCCTTTTTATTATGGCAAACGGTAAGCGAATTGCTTCGCCTACCGTTTAAATCACAAAATCGGAATTATGAAATTCACAATTTATCAACTGTAATTAATTATTGATCAGGTTAAACGGATCTTCCGGAAGCACGGAATCAAGGTATTCCTGTCCGCCTGCCTCAACATAGTTCTGCGGATAATATTTATCCCACATTTCGCCTTCGCAGGAGAAAATATCATACATTCCAAGAGAACCCGGAACATACGCATCACCATTGGCAACACACTGATCAACAATTTCCTGCAGAGCTGCTTTCTTTTCATCCGTATCGATCATGTAATTTCTCTGGGCCAGAAGGATCTGCTTCGGAATGTCATAGCCATTCAGGTAATGCAGAGCGTACTCAAGAGCTGTAATGCCATAGTACGGCGGGTATTCAATTACGCTGTAAGCTGCACCCGGAAGAAGATAATCTTTCAGGAACGTAACATTACCGTTAGAGCAAACATAGATCACATCATCATAACCCATTGTTGAAGCTACTTCCATCGCCTGGGCACATCCCATATCCACTGCGGACACCAGTAAGTCAAGCTTATCACCGTTTGTTGTGAAAATGTCCTGTGCAGCGTCATGTGCTGTGGCATCGTCAAACTGTCCGTCTAAAACCTGAATGATCTTGATATCCGGATAGTCAGCAAGGACTGTTCTGATACCGCCGGACCTCTGAGCACCTACAGAAGAACCGACTGTACCGCAGATCTCAGCTACATTGCCTTTGGGCTCGCCATATTTTTCTGTCAATGCATTAACAATACTGATACCCATTGCAATACCGTCCTTATAGTTGTCACCTTCGATATCGGCGATGTACATGCCTTCGCCTACCGGAGCATCGATGGAACGGTCAATCGTAATGAACGGGATACCGGCTTCATCACACATATCTGCTACCACTGCCAGCGGTGCGGATTCATTCGGGCTGAACAACAGGATATCCGGTTCCTGAGCCAGCAAGGAACGAATATCTTCAATCTGCTTTGCACTGTCCGCACCTGAGTTAGCTGTAATATACTCCACACCAAACTGCTCTTTCAAATAGTCCAGAGAGCTGATCATGTCATCATAAAATGCTGCTCTCCAGTCATCCTGCATATCGCCGTTAGAGAAAGCGATCTTATACTTGAGTGTCGGTGTTGCACCCACAAACGGCACGCCCGGAAGCTGCGTCTCCGTATAAGATGTCGGGGTAAGTGAAACGCCTTCGTCTGCCGCCTCACGGTCTGCGACAGTCCTTGGGGTTACATCCTCAGCTAGTGCTGTAGCAGTAATGCCGACTGCCATGACAGAAGCTAATGTCAATGCTGCAATTTTTTTCAACTTCATAGTTTTGTTCCTCCTTTTGAAATTAATTCCGTTCTGTGAAGATAGCTTTATTATATCTGAACAATAGCCAAAAAAATATAAACAGAACCGACACATTTTGTACTTATTTGACATATTCCCGTCTTTATCCACAGTATCGGTCCACTGGACCTTTTTTCATATACGTGGCAACTAAAAATGTCCAGAAACCGCTTATCTAAGCTGTTCCTGAACATTAATAATTTTTATTCCATATATTTCATAACAAGCGGAGCCTATTCGGCCGCTCCGTCACACATTGCCAGCGCCGCTTCATCAGCGACTACGATCACATCCCTGTGCAGTTGCAGCACAGATGCCGGAACCTCCGGCGTGATGTCTCCAAAAAAGGCGCGGCGTACAATTTTCGCTTTGTCCGCACCGGCCACAACCACCACGATCCTGCGGGCCTGCATAATCGTGCGGATTCCCATCGTGTATGCGTACCGCGGCACATCTTCCTCCGATTCAAAGAACCTTGTATTCGCCCTTATGGTTCGCTCTGAGAGCTGCACGCAATGCGTGTCTTTCTGAAAAACCGTTCCCGGCTCGTTGAAACCGATGTGACCGTTATGTCCGAGGCCGAGAAGCTGCAGGTCTATCCCGCCGAGGGAAGAGATCACTTTGTTATACGCCCGGCATACTTCGCTGCTGTCTGTCCCGGTCCCGTCCGGAAGGAAGGTCCGCTCCTTTTTCACATTAATGTGGTCAAACAGATTATGGTCCATAAAATAGCGGTAGCTCTGTCCGTTATCGCCGGACAGTCCTTTGTATTCATCCAGATTGACCGTTGTGATTCCCGAAAAATCAAGGATGCCTGCCTCGTACCACTGCACCAGCTTCCTGTAAAGTCCGACCGGGGTGGACCCGGTAGCCAGTCCAAGCACACAATCCGGTTTTGTGATTACCTGTGCGGCAAGAAGCTCTGCCGCCTTCCGGCTCATATCCTCATAATCCTTCGTCCTGTATATCTGTATCATTTCTTCTACTGCTCCTTTTTCTGCATAAAATGATAAAATGCTCCAAGCATGCCGGCGTCATTGCCGTAATGTGCAAAGGCCAGACGCGTATGCTGCAGCAGCATCGGGTTCATATGACGCTTCATGGCCGCGCTGATACGCGGATACAGAAATTCCTTCTGCTCCATAATCCCTCCGCCGAGTACGACAACCTCCGGGTCCATGACGCAGCAGATCGACGCGATCCCCCGTCCGAGAACGTCCGTCATCTCGTCAATAGCCCGCACGCAATCCTCATCACCGGCTTTTGCCAGCTCAAAAATACGGCGTCCCGGCCATTTGGATGCGTCTTCTCCTTTACATGCCGCCACCTTTTTGCTTAAAATACTGGCGGCCCCCAGGGTCTGAAAATCCGAACCGTCCATCTCCAGATAACCGACTTCTCCAGCACTTCCCCCGGAACCGTGATACACATGCCCGTCCAGCAGGATGCAGCCCCCGATCCCGGTTCCCACCGTCAGCATCAGCGCTGCCCTGCTGCCTGCCGCCGCGCCGGAGACCGCCTCGGCCAGCCCTGCGCAGTTTACATCATTTTCCACCTCGCAGCGCACCGAAAACCGGGATTCCAGCGTCCGTTTAAAATCAGTCCCTGCATAATCGGGGATCAGCGGCGCCGAATAAAAGATCTCTCCTTTTTCCGTGTCCACCATTCCGGCTGTCGAAATACAGATACCTGAAACCGGATGTTCTTTCCGGAACTGTTCCACGATATCTATCGTTTTCTCAAGAATTGCCGCGCCGCCTTTTTCCGCCTCTGTCGCTCTGCTGCTTTTTTGCAGGATTACGCCTGTCTTATCAAGAAGTCCGTATTTTATGGATGTTCCTCCGATATCAATTCCCACATAAGTTTCCATGCGCTTCCTCCTGAAAATATATCATACCAGCGCTTCCGTAAATGACCGTGTGATGAGCTGCGGGCGCGTGATCGCAGACCCGACTACCACACTGAAAACGCCAAGATCCATCACATGCCTTACCTTCTGCGGCGTATTAATGTTTCCCTCGGCGATCACCCTGTTGGATACTTTCTGCAGGATCTCACGGATAACCGCAAAATCATTTTCCTCGATCAGCATGCCTGTGCTCTGCTCCGTATACCCGACAAGCGTTGTCCCGATAAAATCAAACCCCAGCTCGTCCGCATGCACCGCCTCTTCCACGGTCGAACAATCCGCCATCAGAAGCTGGTCCGGATATTTTTCCCGGATCTTCTTATACAATTCATCAAGTGTCAGTCCCTGCGGACGCACTCTTGACGTCGCATCCAGCGCGATGATCTCAGGCGCCACTTCCATCAGCTCATCTATTTCCTTCATGGTCGGCGTAATATATACTTTACTGTCCGGATACTCTCTTTTGATAATGCCAATGATCGGAAGGTCAACATTTTTCTGTATTTCAGCAATATCTTCTGTCGTGTTGGCCCGTATTCCCGCTGCGCCGCCTTCTTTTGCGGCAGCCGCCATCCGTCCCATGATATAGGATGAATGCAGCGGTTCATCCGGAAGCGCCTGGCAGGATACAACAAGCTTTCCTTTGATACTTTCTACTGATTTATTCACACCGGCAACTCCTTTCTAATAATTTCTTCCAGACGGACAGCCAGCCTCGTGTGGCTCCCGGCATCAAGATGCATATAGTCGATGGTGTTCATGGTTACTGTTTCCCCCGCATCCAGAAACAGGCAGCCCTGCTCCTGCGCCATCATTTGATAATAGTGCGCCAGCTCATGCGATTTATCGCTGCATTTTCCCATCTCACAGCCCACCGGAGAGCTCTCGCATTCTTTCCCGATCGGTCCGGGCGCGACGATCAGGATCTGCGGTCTGCTGCGCCATGCATTCACTGTCTTTGCTTTATTTACAAGCCGTTTAAGCCCGTCCGAAATATTTTTTGCCGTCGCTGCGAACCGCTCCTTACAGTCATTTGTGCCCAGCATAATGATCATAAAATCGAGCGGTGCATGCGACATTAAACATGGATACAGGTATCTGAGGCCATTCATGCCTTCATTCAGCGGATCATCAAACACACTCGTCCGCCCGCTTAAGCCTTCTTCCACGATCACATATTCCTCGCCTAACAGCTTCTGCAAGACGCCGGTCCACCGTACATCTTCCGCAAACCGCCCATCTGTCTGTGCATCATATCCCCACGTATTTGAATCGCCATAGCATAGTATTCTCTTCTTCATATACAATATTCAAAGCTCCCGAATTGCTTTTTTAATCATCTCATCTGCTTTTTTAATGGTTTCCATGTCTTCAGGTACTACCGGTGCAAGAGGAAGTCTTGCCCCTCCGATATCCATTCCGTTCATTTTCAGGATTTCCTTCATAACCGCATACAGATTGCCCTTACAACTGCACATGGTACTAATGATCTCATCAATCGCAAACTGTACTTTCTGCGCTTTTTCAAATTCTCCTGCTTTCACATATTCATTTGCTTTCAGGAACAGCTCCGGCATCACGCCGTATGTTCCGCCTATTCCGCTGTCGGCGCCCATCAGGCGGCCTCCTACGAACTGCTCGTCGGGACCGTTAAAGATCACGCAGTCTTCTCCGCCCGCCGCCTTGAAATTCAAAATATCCTGAACCGGCATGGAAGAATTTTTTACGCCGATCACTTTTTTATTCTGACGCATCTTTTTAAACAGGTTCAGGGAAAGTGTGTATCCTGTCGTCTGCGGGATATTATAGATGATGAAATCAAGATCTGTTGCGTCCGCCATATCCGACCAGTAACGCTCGATCGCATGTTCCGGCAGGACAAAATAGATCGGCGGGATCGCCGCCACCGCATCTGCTCCGCAGCTTGCGGCATGTTTTGCCAGACGGATGCTGTCGCGCGTGCTCGGTGCTGCAATATGAGCGATCACCGTCACTTTTCCTTTTGCAACCTTCATTACGTTTTCAAGGATGAGCATTCTTTCTTCGGGCGTCTGGTAAATGCACTCGCCGGAACTTCCGCAGACATAAAGTCCCTGAACCCCCTTGTCGATCAGATACTGTGTAAACTTCTGCGTCCTCTCGGGGCTTACTTCCCCGTTTTCATCATAGCAGGCATAAAATGCAGGAAATACTCCCTTAAATTTATCAATACGGCTCATTGCTTTTTCCTCCCGGTCAATTTATATGATTTTTTACATTATACGGAATCTCTCCGCCTGCAAACGTGTCAATACAATCCGCGATGATTACCTGCGAACGGTGCTCGGACTCCAGTGAAGCCGCCCCCATATGTGAAGTGACAAATACATTTTCCATAGTCAAAAGCGGATTATCTTTTTCCGGAGGCTCCTGACAGAGCACGTCCAGCCCGGCTCCGCGGATCTGCCCGCTTCGCAGCGCTTCGATCAGATCCTGCTCATTGACAACGCCGCCGCGGCAGGTATTGATCAGATACGCCGATTTTTTCATCAAGGCAAACTTTTCTTTATTAATGCTTCTCTCTGTCTCCTTTGTAAACGGAATATGGAGGCTGACGATATCGCTTCTCCTGAAAATGTCATCCATATCATCCACAAATTCCACTCCGTACTCTTCTCCCGAAACATTTACAAGGTAGGGGTCGTATACCAGCACTTTCACATCAAAGCCCTTCATCATGCGCACCAGCTGTTTTCCTATGTTTCCGAAGCCCAGCAGGCCCACTGTTTTTCCGTCCAGCTCATTTCCGGTGATCGTTGAGGGCCAGATCCCTTTTCTGCAGCCTTCGGTACAATGCGCAAACCTGCGTCCGATATTCAGGATGTGCAGCAGCGCGGTCTCAGCTACTGCCGCCGAATTGGCTCCCGGCACATTCCCGACGGGAATGCCCGCCTTCGTTGCTGCCGGAATATCAATATTGTCAAGCCCTGCGCCATAACGGACGATATATTTTACTTTTCCGCTGACTGCCTGAAGCGTCCGCTCATTCCACGGCTCCCATGTGCTGATCACAATATCCGCCTGTTTTCCCATCTCAATCGTCATTTCCTCATCACCGGACGGAATCGGTTTTTTCAAAAAAGTATACCCTTTCTGCGCGAATCGTGCGTCAAGATATGTCACATCTACCTTCTGGTCATCCAGATTCAGCCAAATCGTTGTGCTCATGCTGTTCTCCTCCTCATATGGCACAGGCCGGACAGGCGGAGTCTCTGCTGCTCCCGTCCCGCCGGCCCCTGATACCTTCATACCTCGTTTTTGTTTATTTCATAAATACCGGCAGGATTATTTCACTGTGCCCTGTATTTCTTCAATCTTGCTCTGTGCATCCGCCATTGCCTCTTCCGGCGTCATTGTTTCCGTGATAACCTTATTCATCATCTCGGCTACCGGGAATGTAAAGTAGTGCTTTGCTGCAACTGCACGGCCTTTCAGGTTCTCGATCGGATAGCCATAATATCCTGCTGCATTCTCTGCATACTGGATAACCTGTGCATTGATGCCGTCGCTCCAGTTTGCCTCTTCTTTGATATCTGTAAACAGCGGTGCAAATACCGGCGCCGTAATGTCTACATACTCATTGTACCAGTCTTTGTCAATCAGGTATTCGATCAGGCTTGTTGCGCTTTCTACGTCTTCACATGCTTCCATTACCGCGAAGCCCGTGCCAAAGTTGAGGGTTGTGCTGTTGTCCGGGCCTGCCGGTGTGGAAAGCACTGCTGTGTTTTCAAGCAGCTCTGCGTAAGCTTCGTCATTCTTCATTGCGTTGTAAAGCGTCGGGGCATTGAATACGATCGCGGATTCTCCCATCAGATAAGAAGAGTTATTTCCGCCCGGATCCCATGTGCTTGCTGCCTGCGGGATCACGCCGCCGTCATACAGGTCTTTATATTTCTGAAGCAGTTCCCCTGTCTTTTCATTGTTAACCGTGATGTTGCCGTCTTTGTCAAACAAATAGGTACCATAATTCCACATGATCGTACGGAACATATTCTCGCCGTCTTCATCTGTCGGACCGCATCCGATACCGAGGCCATAGAATCCGTTATCGGGATCCGCCACCTTGGAAGCCGCATCAAATACTTCATCCCATGTAGACGGCATCTCTGTGATCCCCTTTTCCTCCAGCTTATCTTTTCTGATAAACATCAGGCAGGAAGAACTTGTATACGGTACGAAATAGAATTTGCCGTCGATCTTGCTTCCTTCATAGATGGACGGGAAATACGGACGCTCTTCGTTTACCTTTTCCACAATGTCCGTCACATCCTTATACGGAATATCCGGATAATAGTTCAGCACCTTTGTCACTGCCGCTGATGTGATATCCGGCACATTAGATCCTGCCTCAATCGCTGCATTAAGCTTTGTCATGAAATCTGTCGCCGCTATGAACTCATAGTTCACTTTGATACCGCTCTCTTCGCTGAACTGTTTGATGCGCGCTTCCATCGCGCTGTTTGCGTCATCACTGAAAACCTTTTCTACCCAGATTGTCAGTTCTTTGCTGTCCTCCGCTGCCGCCGGGATCGCCATCATGCTCATCGCCATAACTGCCGCCAGTCCCATTGTTACCATTTTTTTCAGATTCATAAAATTTCCCTCCTTATAGGTTTTGTTTATTTTTTTCAGCCGGACCGCCGTCTTTTTAAGATAAACCCATCCGTCTGATGTTTCACTGTTATCCAAACTGCATTTTCATCCAAACTACATTTTTA
>Ga0129309_1001499_pt1 | contig 11457 bp, 10 predicted proteins | sample L1105metagenome_FD_94439 | JGI IMG/M metagenome (GOLD analysis project Ga0129309, IMG submission 94439) | Ring-tailed lemur group fecal microbial communities from Wisconsin, USA - L1105 metagenome | ecosystem: Host-associated > Mammals > Digestive system > Large intestine > Fecal | place: USA...
ATAATAAATTAGAGATAGCTGTAACTTCTTCATGTTTGATTTGATAATCTTTGATCGCTCTTTGACCACATAAAAAATGTATTCTTATACCCTTTTTATGTTTCATGGCTTTGACAATTTTGAACAAACCTATTTCACTAGTGGAACGAACATGAGGAGCACAACAGGCACAAATATCGATATTTTCAATTTCTACAATACGAATATCTCCATCTATTTCTTTTTTACTGCGATATTCTAATTCTTTAATATTTTTTGGATAATAACATTTAATAGGTATATTATTCAAAATAACTTGATTGACTTTTTCTTCTATTTCATTTAATTGTTCTTTTGTTAAAAATCCATCATAATCTGTTGTAATTTCATTATCACCTAAATGAAAACCAACATTATTAAATCCATATAAACTATGAACTAAACCCGATAAAATATGTTCTCCACTATGGTTTTGCATATTTGAATAGCGATAATCAAAATCAATGAAACCTGTTATGTTTCCTGCAATTGATGAAGATAAATAATGATGGATGGTATCATTTTCAATTTGTACATCAACAACCGCTATATTATTGATTGTTCCCTTATCACAATTTTGACCACCTTCTTCAGGAAAAAAAAGCGTTTGATCCAGTACAACATCATAGCCTTTTTCACATTTTGTACATGAAACAACATTTGCCTGAAATGATGTTTCATATGGATATGTATCATATAATTTTATTGTCATAATTTCACCTCTATTTTTTGTTATTGTTATCATAACATGAATATACTAAAAAAGAATATCTAAACTTTTAAGTATTAAATATTCTTTATATCAATATTTACACTTCCTTTTTAATTTTATTTTAAATAGACTTTGCTATGTTTAATAAAATACCTATTTCAATTAAAGTCACAATAATAGATGTCCCTCCATAAGACATAAGGGGTAAAGTCACTCCTGTTACCGGAAACAAACCTACAACAACACCTAAATTAATGAAAGTTTGAATACCAATCATAGAAATAATACCAATTAACATAAAACTGCCAAATAAATCATCTACTTTTTTTGATAGATTTAAACAATGAATAAATAATGATGCATATAAAAGAATTAATAATATTCCTCCTATCAAACCAAATTCTTCTAAATATATCGCAAAAATAAAATCTGTTTGCGGTTCAGGTAAATAAAAATGTTTTTGAATACTGTTATCAAAACCTACTCCTAATAGTCCTCCCGGAGCAATCGCATATAATGATTGTATCATTTGGAATCCTGAACCCAAAGGATCTTGAAATGGATCTAAAAATGCTAGAATCCTTTTCATACGATAACTGGCTGTTAAAATCATACCAGCAATACCTGCGACTCCTAATCCTCCTAACACCATAAAATATTTAAAAGGAAATGGTGTAACTATAATCATCACAATAATACTGCAACACATGACAACACCACTACCAAAATCCGGTTGTAACATAATCAATAAAAATCCCAGCATCGTTACTGTTAAAGGTTTTATGCAATATCTTATTTTTTTCATTTGATGATAATGTAAAGAAATATAATCACTGACATAAATAATGAGAGCTATTTTAAATATTTCTGAAGGCTGCAAAGCAAATAATCCTAAATTAAACCAGCTTCTTGAACCTCCTCTAACAACGCCAATTCCCGGAATCAATACTAAAATCATCAATAAAAAAGAAACAAGTAATATTTTTAAACTATGTTTTTGATAAAGATGATAATTGATTCGAGAAAATATATACATACATATTAGTCCTAAAAAAACAAATATTCCCTGTCTTTTTATATAATAAAGACTATCATCAAATTTATATTGCGCCCAAATATGAGAAGCACTATAGACCATTAATAAACCAATTGTCGTTATTGTTAGTACTGTAAATAATATTTTTCTATCTTTCATCTTTATCACCTTATTCATTATATTCATCAATATACAAAAATATTTTTAAATAACAAAAAAGATGATTTTATTCTATAAACAAAATCATCCTTTTCAATTATAAACTATGTTAATAGTATTTATTTCTTAATTAAATAATCGAGACTATATATTTGCTGAAGTAAAATATGCTGATTCATTGGCATCTTTCACTTTTCCAACTTTTACACAGTCACCAATCATATGTATTTTTATATGATCAAGTTGATAAAATGAATGAGCTTCTTCTAAACGAGAACGTAGTCCTGCAGCTATAATTGTACTTTGAGATGGTACATGATGCAATTGTCCATTTTCATCTTCATAAATAACCTCATTTGGTTTGATTTCAAGAACTTTTACAGATGTTAAGCATTTTAAGTTAGATTCTTTTTTTATACATTGATCAATAATAATATCATAATATAAACTATCTTGTTTATGAAGTCTATTCGTCATTTCTAAAATGACTACATTTTTTCCTTTGGCAGTTAATTCTAAAGCAAGTTCACAGCCAATTGTTCCACCACCGACAATAACAATCTGATCAGGTAATTCTAATAAGTGAGGATAAACATCCAAAGCTTGACTAGCATACTCTACACCCTTTATTTTTGGTAAAAATGGGCTTGAGCCAATCGCAATAATCAATTCATCTGGATTTTCTTTTTGGACAGTTTGTAATGTAACCATACTATTTAAATGAACATCAATGTCTTCTAACATTACCTGTCTTATCAAATAGTCTTTTAGTCTTTTTAAATCCTGTTTAGATTTATCATAATCGGCATATCTTGTAAGTCCACCTAAAACATTTTCTTTTTCATAAAGAACAACATCATGACCTCTTAACTTTGAAACTAAGGCTGCTTTCATTCCCGCAGGCCCACCACCTATTATCATAACTTTTTTCTTAATTGCTGCTTTTTCAATATTTTCAGGTACAAATGAATCTTTAAAAGCACGTATATTAACTGAACAATGTTGTCCATTTCTTTCTGTACTCCAATGTAAACAGTTTGTACAACGTATACATGGGACTATATCTTCATCATTTCCTTCATATGCTTTTTTAATCCAATAAGGATCAGCTAATAAAGGTCTTCCAATGGCAACCATATCGGCATAGCCTTTTTCAATAATTTCATTTGCTTCACTTGGTGTCATAATCGATCCAACAACACATACCGGTATAGAAACATTTTCTTTAACTTTGCGAGAATATTTAATATTCACACAATGACCTTCAAATTGTGAAGCAGTTAAATGTACAGATGCTTTTTTATCCATATCAAGTCCAGCCGATATATTAACCATATCAATGTATGGTTCACAATCTTGTATAAAATGTAAGACATCTTCAAATGGTGTACTATTATCAATCCATTCGTATGCGCTTATACGCATATCAATTGGATAATCAGGTCCAACAGCATTTCTAATAGCTTTGATACATTTTAAAGGAAATCGTACTCTATTTTCATAAGAACCACCATATTCATCCATTCTATGATTCATAGCAGGAGATAAAAATTGAGTGATTAACCAACCATGAGCAAAATGTAATGTTATCATATCAAAACCAAAATTTTTGGCATCAGTAGCAGTTCTTGCAAAAGACTCTACAATTTCATCTAATTCTTCAATAGTCAATGCTTTTACTTTTACACCTTCTTGATTAATTTCATCATTTGGTCCAAAGACATCTTCACCTCTATTCCATAGACCACAATGCATTAATTCAGCCGAAACATAAGACCCACCTTGTTTATAATAATTTAACTTATTACGTGTTTTTATTTTTTCTTCTTTACAAAAAGGATATAGACTACCATACCAATTGGCAGAGTGGTGATCAATTCTTATACTTCCTATTATATTAACTGCTGCTCCACTACGCATTTTTTCAGGCAACTCTGCACCGTCTGTTAACGGAGCGGCAATAATACGATTATTTAACATGAGTTTATTAATTAATATCGGTTTGAAAAGAGATTTATATTTCATTTTCTTACTCCTTGTATAATATCTTTTGAAGAACCATATATATTATGGTTCTTCAATTATTCGATTGTAAATAACACATCATCTAATGAATCAATAGACTTTAAATTTGTTTTTGATGAAATTTTTTCATCAGATAATACAACAATAACAATTGGATCAAATCCTTTATCTTGTATCATCTTATAATTAGATTTAATAATGGCATCACCTGCATGAACTTTACTTTGATTTTTTATCAGTCTTTTAAATGGTTTTCCATTTAACTCTACTGTATCAAGTCCAATATGTACAAGAATCTGATGATTTTCTTCGCTTTTAACTATAAAAGCATGATTCGTTGGAAAAATCGATTCAATCGTTCCATCAATCGGTGAACAAATATATTCATCACAAGGCATAATTGCGATGCCATCACCAATCATCTTTTCTGAAAATACAGGATCATTAACTTCTGTTATATTTATAACTTTACCCTTAACAGGTGCATATACATTTTTATTCATCTTTATCACTCTTTTCTATCTCAACAAGTTCAAGTCATTTTTTTATTAATTTACTTTTTTTGCTTTAAACATATCAACTAAATATGTAAATACAAATCCACCGGCAATAGCTATACATACGCCTATTGCAAAAGCTAAAGGTGTTAGAAGGAATACGGGAATACCAAATACCCCACTAGCTCCTACAGCCGTTGCTTTAACACCTATTACCATATCATAAACACCTACAACTGCTCCCGCAAAAACCAATGAAACAATTGCTTTTTTGTTTTTAATGATGACACCATATAATGATGGTTCTGTAATACCTAAGATCATTGCTGTAAATCCTGATGTTAAAGCATAAGCTTTATCTTCTTTATTTTTCATCTTTAAGGCAAAGGCTACAGTAACTGCACCAACAACAATGTTATTCATAAATAAAATTGGCCAAATCACATCATATCCAAATGCACTTAAATTTGCAAAAGCAAGTATAATATTGATACTATGTATTCCTAAAATAACGAAGAATGGAGCAAGTCCTCCTAATACTAATCCGGCAAGAACTGGTGCTTGATGATAGAACCATGTAAAGAAAACACTAAATCCATCATTTAAGAATGCTCCAATTGGTGCTAAAACACATAAACAAATTGGTGTTGCTATGGCAATAACAATTAAAGGAGCTAACGCTGTCTTTAATACTTCTGGAATATACTTATAAACTAATTTTTCAACAAAATATTCACCCCAAATTGCACACAACATTGGAAATACCGTTGAAGTATATGTTGCTGCTCTTACTGGTAAACCAAAGAAACTAAAATAATTTAAGCCAGCTTCAGTTGTTTGTGTTACCAATCCCAAAAATAATGGATTAACCATAACTAAAGCAATAATAACTGTTAAATATGGATTAGATTTCAAATATTTAGCAGCACTATATGCAATAAAAACAGGATAATAATACAAAACAGTATCACTAATTAAATCTAACAACTGGTATGTTGATGATGTTGCATCCAATAAAGCAAAATAATCAACTGCAGCTACGATCCCCTGTAATAATCCACAAGCTAATAACGCTGGAATTAAAGGGGTAAATACACTCGAACAAAAATTCAAAATTAAATCCAAAATACTTCTCTTTGCCTTAGATTGACCACCACTACGAACTTTGGCAATCTTATCAAATTCTTGATAAGTTTTATCTAATTCAGCAAAAAGGATAACCTGACAAATTGTACCAGTCATTTGTACACCTTTAACTTTATCTAATGTTTTTAGCTTTTCCACATTTACTTTAGATTTATCTGATACTTCTACACGTAAACGCGTCATACAACTCATGTAACTCACAAGATTTTCTTCGCCACCTAAATTTTCTAAAATAAGTTTGGCTAATTGTTCATGAGTTAAATTTTTCTCATTCATCTTTTTTCTCTTCCTCCTGTAAACGTTTATATAATAAAAGTTTGGGCCCTCTTTTATTAACCATTTTTTTCTAATTCATTTTGTATTCTTACAAAATGAATAACTAAATAACTCACTTCTGAATCAGGCACATCAATTTGATATTCCTTTGAAATAAGTTTCATAATTTTTTGGATTCTTATAAAATAATCATTATAATTTTCTACAACATAATCCATCATATTATTTTCAATAACCTGATTAGATAAAATACGTTCAACTGCATAATGAACATGAATTAAAAGTCGTTGATGAGACAAAGAATTTTTTTGAATATTCATTTTAAATTCAGCATATATATCGTTTATCATTTTTTCTATCAACGCCGTTTTTCTTCTTGAAATTTCTATTTTTTCATCACTGTAAGCCGCATGAATGTGAATAGCAATAATACCAACTTCATCATCTGCTAACTTAACATGAAATTCTTCATTTATACGTTCCACCATTTTCTTAGCTAATTGATATTCACTTTCATATAGAATAGCTAAATCTTGATTAAAAGGATTATTGAATGTTAATCCCTTTTCATAACGATTAATAGCAAAAGCAATGTGATCTATTAATGTGACATGAAAGTTTTCATTCACTTTTGTTTTTAACACGTTTTGCATTTCATGTATTTCTTCTTCTACAAGAGCAATTAATTCGTTATTGACATTATTAAGCAATGTATCAAAGCTATTTTTATTACTCAAAGTAAAAACTTGATTAATTTTTTCAAAATTATCAAAATAATCGCCAGCTTTTATTTTATAGCCTAATCCTCTACCTATTAAAATAGCTTCATTACCATAATAATTATCAACTAAAATAACATTATTGTTTAATATCTTTTTAATCTTGCATCTCATAGTATTTCTCCCTTTCAACAATACAAAAAAGCGACAAAACATTGCATAGAAAAGTTTCATTAACCTTTCTGCAACGCCTTATCGCTAAGTTACGCTCAGTTTTCTTTCCTAAGAAAATAGTATAACAAACTTTTCAATCTGTCAATTATTTTCTCAACAATTCTGAACTATTCCGGTATATCATATGACTAAAACCAGATAAGGAGAAAACTCAAATCGTGTTATGAACAGCAGACATGATAGCTATGGGGTGAATATCTTATCTGGAGGAAATACAAATGACAAAATCAATATTTGAGGAAATGGGCGGTAGATACGAAAGGCAGGGAGATTATTTTATCCCCTGCTTGACCATACCAGACGAAGAAGAACAGCCGATAGGCATATGGGAACAGCGGCACTTATTGAAACAGACATAGGGTATTACGGAATAGCTAAAGGCTGAAAATCAGCTTGAATAGGTGCAGAGAATAAATGCCATCCGAAACGCTGTGGAGAGGTTATCAATACGGAATGGATTTATTTGCATAGGAGTGATGCCGATCGAAAACGGAAAACACATCATATTGTTTATTATGGCAAATTATCTCGGATGTAAGCTTTATTTACCCATAATTATTCCAAATACTCGTACTGTGTCCTACACTTTTGTACTTATGAGTGGTAAACTGACACTGAAAGAAGGTGATAGGATGGATCAGGTCAAAATTGGAAAGTTCATTTCTGAACTAAGAAAAGAGAAAAACTTAACACAAGAACAATTAGCAGAAAAAATTGGCGTAACTCAAAAGAGTGTGTCAAGATGGGAGACAGGAAAAAATATGCCTGACATATCTATTTTACAACCATTAGCTGCTGAACTGGGAGTGACCGTTTCAGAACTCCTTGATGGAGTAAAAAGCGAAAGCAATGAAAAAAGTGCTGACGAGGCAATTTACCAAATTATTGATTATTCGCTTAAGTCAAAGGCTAAAAGAGTTTTCAATAATAAAGAGGTCAATTTTATAACAGCAGTTATTGCTGCCCTTATTATTGTATTGTTAATAATAGGAGCCTTTATGAATATGGAAACCATACCTTTGGTAATATTGGGGTTGCTAAGCATTATAATTGTCTTTTGTTTGATTTTTGGAAGATGCCCCAGTTGTGGGAAACTACTACCGCTCTTTTCATTCAAAATGAAGACTTGCCCATTTTGTGGAATAAAATTAAAGTGATTATGGAAAGGAAATGATTATGGGATTTGTTGGTATCTTGCTATTGATTGTATTAGCTTTGTTTGTCATTATGATTAAGTTTGTTATTAATGGAATTCGAGATAAAAATTGGAAGAAAGCAATCTTTTCTATTATTATTTTTATCGGAATTATACTGTTGATGTATTTTGGATTGATTGAATTTATAACATCAATGTAAAAATATTAAAAAATACTACCCCCCTAATAAAAACGCAGTTCGGTGGGCAGTTCTGTCATGCCTTGATTACCCTCTGACTTCGTTTTTGGAGTTTGGAGGGATTTTTTATGCGTTGGTCTAAGACTATCGCTTTGCTGCTTATCCGAAGCGGCAGTTACATACATAGTATCATGGATTAGCAGAGGAACTTTGTTAAAAAAATTGCTGCTATTGCATGGTACTCCTTATACCCTCAAACCAGAAGTCAAATATCTACAAAACAGAACTAATACACCCGATAACCGTGAAGGTCTGACAGCCTTTGCGGTTTTTCTTTTATCGTTTTTTGTCTGGCGACAGGACAAGCCTGCTTCGGGCATAGGATGCCGATCCCCGCCTGCCAGTCTGAATTTTCACTCAAAAAATTCAGACTGGAGGTAAAAGATAAGTGGCATATAATCACGGACGGGAAGGCGAGAGCAACAGTATCGTAAATCAAAAAGAATATCTATTCAAGTACGCTAAGGAGCACGGATTTCCCAATCCCACGTACTATGTGGACGATGGCTATACGAGTACGAATTTTGACCGCCCTTCTTTTAAGAAAATGTCGGAGGATATTGAGAAAGGGCTTGTAAAGACGGTCATTGTCAAAGATTTATCCCGTTTCGGCAGAAATTATATTGAGGTTGGCTCATACTCTGAAATCATCTATCCCGAAGCAGGGGTGCGTTTTATCGCCATTATGGACAATGTGGACACAGGCAGCCTTGAGAGCAATGAATTTGCCGCCTTTACCAACCTGTTCAATGAGTGGTATCCCAAAAGCACGAGCAAAAAGGTAAAGGAAGTCAAGAAAGCGAAGGGGCTTGCGGGCGAACATTTAGGTCGCCGCCTTATGGGTATTTACGCAATCCCGATGATAATACCCGATGGCTTGTGGACGAGGAAGCGGCGGCGGTTGTCCGCAGGATATTTTCTCTCTGTATGCAGGGAAACGGAATGTCAGCCATTGCCACAATCTTGTGGGAGGACAAGGTGCTTACCCCGTCAGCCTACAAAACGTCAAAGGGTATCGGCGTGGCGAGGGTTTCGGAAAATCCGTATTGTTGGGAGCCGTCAGCCGTAGCTGCTATTTTGGAAAATGTGGCGTATATCGGCTGTACGGAGAGCTTCAAATCCACCCGTTTAGGCTTTAAGAGCAAGAAGCGTATCCCAACCGCAAAGGAAATGCGGGCATATATCGAGAACGCCCATACGCCGATTATTGACAGGGAAGTGTGGGATAAGGTGCAGATGATACGTGAAAATAAGCGCAGACCGACCAAAAGCGGGATTACAAGTATGTTTTCTGGACTGCTTTATTGTGCGACTGCGGAGCAAAGCTAAGCCTTGCCACTGCCAACGGTTATACGCACTTCCGCTGTTCCCAATACAAGCGGACGAGCCGCACACAGAACTGTACGCAGCACTATATCCGATAGGAAGTCCTGTATCGGTTGGTATTAAAACAGCTTCACCATTTCCTGTCCTATTTGCAGCAGTTTGAGCGTATATTTGTCAAACAGCAGATAGACACAACCCTTGCGGAACGCAGATTTGAACTGTCTGCCAAGCAAAAGCAGATAGAAAAGGACGAAAGGCGGATAAAAGAGCTTGACCGCCTGTTCCGAAAAATCTATGAGGATAATGTAAACGGGAAACTGAATGACGAGCGTTTTTACAAGCTGTCAGACGGATATGAAGCTGAGCAGGAACAGTTAAAGCGTGAAATCGAAGCGTTGACCGCAGAGGTTAGTGAAGCCGACACGGAAGTAACCAATGTAGCGAAGCTGATAGCCGTCACGAAGAAATATACCCGTATTAATGAACTCACACCTGAAATCCTCAATGCTTTTGTGGATAAAATCGTAGTCCATGAACGGGTAAAGAAGGACGGGAAACGGACGCAGGCGATTGACATCTACTATTCCTATGTCGGGATTGTGGATATTCCCACGGATGAGGAAATGCGGGAAATGGAACGGGAATATATGCGGCGTACCAATCTTCAAACTGCCTGAAAACAGGCAAAGGCAGGAGAAAATCTGTACTCCTGCCCATACATATCTATTTTTATCCCTATCTGGTCTAACCCATATTATAAAAAATATAAACTTTTTACATTATAAAACAAAAAACCTCACTAATTGTGAGGCATAAATATGTCTTATTTATTTTACATTTATTTGAAAATCATTTCTAGGATTTTTGATTGTCATAATTTCTTTTTGTTTAGGATAAGAAACATGTGTATATATTTGTGTTACAGCAATAGAACTATGACCTAATATTTTTTGAATATATCTAATATCTACATCTTTTTCCAATAATTGTGTAGCAAATGTATGACGAAACATATGTGGTGTAATATGATATGATAAGTCTAATTTTTTTTCTAATTTATTAATCATAATTCTAACTGATTGTTCGGATAATTGATTATGAAATTTATTAATAAAGAAATATTCATTCTGTTCAATATCTTCTTTAAATAAATCTATATATTTTTCTAACATATTTATAACTGCATCATTGCCTAAATATAAAACTCTTTCTTTTGATCCTTTTCCCAATATTTTTAATGTTCTATCTTTTAAATGTATATCATCTTTTTTGATATGACATAATTCAGAAATACGCATTCCTGTTGAAAATAACAATTCAACAATCGTTGCATTTCTAACTGTATACTTCTTTTCACTTATCGTCTTTGCCTGATTTATACTTTCATATAAGTCATTTAATATTTTTTCAATACCATCATTTGTGATAACTCTAGGTAGTAATTTAGGTTCTTTCATCTGCACTCTTATTTTTCTAAATGGTGTTACATCTATTATTTCCTCATATTCTAAGTAAGAATAAAAAGCTTTTATACAAGCTATTTTTCTTTTGATTGTTTTATGCTTTTCATAATTTTGATTGAGTTTATAAATGTAATCAACTATTTGTCTATGATTATCTGTTTCTTCTCCTAAATAATTTACAAATTGTTTTAAATCAATACGATATGCTTTTAATGTTTTATCACTAAGTCTTCTTAATTTGCAGTTCTCTAAATATTGATTTACATATTCTTCTATTTTTTCTTTTTTCATATAAAAACCTCCATTAATTTTATAAGTTCAATTATATATTTAATGAAGTTTTTTATATAATTAAAGATATATTAAATATAGATAATTGTTGATTATCTATAGGTATTAATAAAGATATGATAAAGATAGGATTTTGTTATGATTTTAAAGAACATTATGG
>Ga0129309_1001504_pt1 | contig 11420 bp, 10 predicted proteins | sample L1105metagenome_FD_94439 | JGI IMG/M metagenome (GOLD analysis project Ga0129309, IMG submission 94439) | Ring-tailed lemur group fecal microbial communities from Wisconsin, USA - L1105 metagenome | ecosystem: Host-associated > Mammals > Digestive system > Large intestine > Fecal | place: USA...
CGGACCAGCTTCTGCAGATGAATCTGGTCGTAAAATATTTTAATGTCTATGAGATCGGGGGCAGGATCATCGGCGCTGCCCCGATACTGACAGTGGTGTATCCGGCGCTGGCAGCCGTCCTGTTTCCGGTTATATACAGATGCTGTAAAAAGCAGCAGGTCACGGGATAGGAAGAAATTTGCGACTGATGACCGGCTTTGCGATATGATCCGGTCTTGACAGAAGATTCAGGTTGTGATAGCTTTAAATACATAGCGAAACGCAGTGATGAAGAGAGTACATTTATATCCGGCATTACAGAGAGATCCCGGCTGCTGAGAGGGATGTGTCCGTGTAAATGGAAGATGGCTTCTGAGTGGTGCACCGAACTGGGCCGCAGGCACGGTAAGGCTGCAACAGGCGCCGCCTGTTATAGCGGCAGAGTGTGGATGTTTGCAGATGCAAAGGAGCACTCGTTGAGGTCCATGTTGTGAAGCATGGATGAAGTGAAGTGGTAACACGGATTTTAACCCGTCTTCTCAAATTGGGAAGGCGGGATTTTTGTGCGATAAGCCCGGCAAGCGGCTGCCGGGCCCGCACGAGCAGATATTTGCCGGGTATCGCGGCAAAATGAGAAAGGAGAAGTGAAAATTATGGAAAAGAAAAAGTTTTACATGACTACGGCCATTGCTTATACGTCTGGAAAGCCCCACATCGGCAACACGTATGAGATCATTCTGGCGGATGCCATCGCCCGCTATAAAAGAGCGCAGGGCTATGATGTATTCTTCCAGACGGGAACAGATGAGCATGGACAGAAGATCGAACTGAAAGCGGCGGAGGCAGGTGTGACGCCGAAGGAATTTGTCGATCAGGTGGCGGGAGAAATTAAGAGGATCTGGGATCTGGTCAACACTTCCTACGACAAATTTATCCGCACAACAGACGAAGAACATGAAAAACAGGTACAGAAGATCTTTAAGAAACTGTATGATCAGGGTGATATCTACAAAGGAGCATATGAAGGGCTTTACTGTACTCCCTGCGAATCTTTCTGGACAGAATCCCAGCTTGTGGACGGCAAATGCCCCGACTGCGGACGCGAAGTAAAACCGGCGAAGGAGGAGGCATATTTCTTCAGAATGAGTAAATATGCAGACCGCCTGATCGAGCACATCAATACGCATCCGGAATTTATCCAGCCGGTATCCAGAAAAAATGAAATGATGAATAATTTCCTCCTTCCGGGCCTGCAGGATCTGTGCGTGTCCAGAACCTCTTTTAAATGGGGCATTCCGGTTACGTTTGACCCGAAGCATGTGACGTATGTGTGGCTGGATGCGCTGACCAACTATATTACCGGTATCGGCTATGACGCTGACGGCGGCAACACGGAGCAGTTTAAGAAAGACTGGCCGGCGGACCTTCATCTGATCGGAAAGGACATTATCCGTTTCCATACGATCTATTGGCCGATCTTCCTGATGGCGCTGGGACTTCCGCTGCCGAAACAGGTATTCGGTCATCCGTGGCTTCTTCAGGGCGACGGCAAGATGAGCAAATCAAAGGGAAATGTGATCTATGCCGACGATCTGGTGGATTTCTTTGGTGTGGATGCAGTCCGCTATTTTGTGCTGCATGAGATGCCTTTTGAAAACGACGGTGTGATCACATGGGAGCTGATGGTAGAGCGTTTGAACTCCGACCTTGCAAATACGCTCGGAAATCTGGTAAACCGTACGATCTCCATGTCAAACAAATACTTTGGAGGCGTGGTTGCGGATAAAGGCGTAACAGAGCCGGTGGACGACGAACTTAAGAGCGTTGTGCTTGGAACCATGGGGAAGGTTTCTGATAAAATGGAAAGCCTTCGCGTTGCGGATGCGATCAGCGAAATCTTTACTCTGTTCAAGCGGTGCAACAAGTATATTGACGAAACAATGCCGTGGGCGCTGGCAAAGGACGAGACGAAACAGGACCGTCTGGCGACCGTGCTTTACAATCTGGTAGAAAGCATCTCCATCGGTGCGGCTCTTCTGGAATCCTTTATGCCGGAGACGTCGGAAAAGATTCTCGCCCAGCTTCATGCAGAAAAGAGAAGTCTGGAGCAGTGCGGACAGTTCGGTCTTTATAAGTCAGGGGAAAAGGTGACAGAAAAACCGGAAATCCTCTTTGCACGTCTCGACCTGAAAGAAGTAATGGAGAAAGTGGAAGTTCTTCAGGCAGCGCAGAAAGCGGCGGCGGGTGCAAAAGAAGAAGCGCCAGCAGAGGAGCAGGTGGTCGATATGGAGCCGAAAGCCGAAATTACATTTGATGATTTTGGAAAAATGCAGTTCCAGGTTGGCGAGATCATTGCCTGCGAGGAAGTTCCGAAATCAAGAAAGCTTCTCTGCAGCCAGGTAAAGATCGGAAGTCAGGTGCGCCAGATCGTGTCCGGTATTAAGGCGCATTACAGCCCGCAGGAGATGGTTGGTAAAAAAGTTATGGTTTTGGTAAATCTGAAACCGGCCAAACTGGCAGGCGTGATGTCTGAGGGAATGATCCTGTGTGCAGAAGATGCCGAAGGGAATCTCGCGCTGATGGTTCCGGAAAAAGAAATGTCCGCAGGAGCGGAAATCTGTTAAAGTTTTTGTGAAGTATTTTTGTAAAGTATATAAATGCCGCAGGAGGAGTATTCCGATTGCGGCATTTTTTAGATCGTGACATTTTTAAAGAGCCGACTGATTTCACTTTTTGTAAATCAACCGACTCTTTATGATGTTGGTGTGTCCACTGGTATAGACCTCTCTTTCTGTAATTTTACTTTAGATTTTTTAAGCTCCCATTGGATTATACCTTCACTTTCATTAATTTTTGTTTGGGTAAATCATTAAGCTCTCATTGGATTGTACCTTTACTTTCGTTAATTTTTGTTTGGGTAAATCATTAAGCTCTCATTGGTTTATACCTTTTCTTTCTTAATTTTGTTACTTGATTTTGAGGTAAATCTTTATGTTTTCGGTGGTCCGTCCTCCTTTGTTTTTATTTTGTGTTTGTTTTCTTTTGATGAATATAATATAGCAGATAAAAGTAGATTTGTCAACATGTTTTTTGAAAAAAATATAAAAAAATATTCATAAACAGATTTGTATTGAAAAAATAAAGAATTATCAGAAAATAGCATACACTTTTCAGGAAACTGCATGGCCCTGTCCGGGTCTGGGCCCTGCGTGGCTCTTCATGAATTTTTAGGGGTGCGAAATAGACGAATATATAGTATAATCAACGTATAATACTAAAACCCGTGAAAAGAAGGAGAAAATATCATGAAAATTGCATTAATTAATGAAAACAGTCAGGCAGCTAAAAACCCACTCATCTATGAGACGCTGAAAAAGACGGTGGAACCGATGGGACACGAAGTTTACAATTACGGAATGTATTCCGCAGAGGATGAGAGCCAGCTTACATATGTGCAGATCGGTATTCTTGCAGCGGTGCTGTTAAATTCAAAAGCCGCGGATTACGTAGTGACAGGATGCGGGACCGGCGAGGGAGCGATGCTTGCCTGCAACGTATTTCCGGGAGTACTCTGCGGCCATATTGTAGACCCTTCCGACGCATATATGTTTGCACAGATCAACGACGGCAATGCGGTGGCGCTTCCCTTCGCAAAGGGCTTTGGCTGGGGAGCCGAACTGAATCTGCAGTATATTTTTGAAAAATTATTCTCAGGCGAGAGCGGACAGGGCTATCCGAAGGAGCGGGTTGTGCCGGAACAGCGCAATAAGAAGATACTGGATGCGGTTAAAACCGTGACACACCGGAAACTGACGGAAATTTTGCCGCAGCTTGACCGTGAACTGGTAAAGGGCGCTCTTGCCGGCGAGCATTTTCAGGAATATTTCTTCGCGAACTGTAAGGACGAGGAAATTGCAGCCTGCGTACGCGCTATTATTTTAGCATAGCAGAAGGAGGACGATGATGTCGCATCTGGAGAAGTATTGTTTTGACGGAAGCAGAAAACTGAATTTGAAGAAAATGCCTACCGACAGTAAAAAAGACGGTGTGGACAAGGAAAAGATCATAGAAAAAACGGAGAAGAATCAGGAGAAGATCTTTGCCCTGCAGGATAAGCTTTATGCGGAGGGCAAGGAGGGAGTGCTGATCGTGCTTCAGGCGAGGGATGCGGCCGGAAAGGACAGTACGATCCGCCATGTCATGGGCGGTGTGAATCCCCAGGGTGTACAGGTTTACAGTTATAAACAGCCTTCCAGGGAAGAGCTGTCCCATGACTATCTGTGGCGCTGTATAAACAATCTTCCGCGCCGCGGCATGATCGCTGTTTTTAACCGCTCTTACTATGAAGACGTTCTGGTGGTGCGTGTGCATAAGCTGTACAGGGATTACAGGATGGCTTCCAGATGTCTGAAAGGAAAGACATTTATCAAAAAGCGCTACCAGCATATTCGGGGATTTGAGGAATATCTGTATGACGAGAGTTACCGGATCGTGAAGATCTTTTTGAATGTGTCTGAGGAGAAGCAGAAAGAGCGGTTCCTTGAGCGCATCAGTCTGCCCGAGAAAAACTGGAAATTCTCAGGCAGCGATATGTCTGAGCGCGAGCTCTGGAATGACTACACCAGGGCTTATGAGGATGCTGTCAATGAGACGGCGACGCCGGAGTCACCATGGTATGTGATACCGGCGGACCAGAAGTGGTACAGCCGCTATCTGGTTTCAGAGGCAATTCTGGAGACGCTGCAGAAGATCAATCCGCAGTACCCGGAATTACCTAAAGAGGAAGAAGCGAAATTCCCGGCATATAAGGAACAGCTTCTCGGGAAAAAAGCAGAAACAAAGGCAGGGAGCAAATAGAACATGATTTTTGACACACACGCCCATTATGATGATGAGGCATTTGATAATGACAGAGACAGCCTGCTTGGCAGCATGCGTGAAAATAATATCGGATATATTGTAAATGTGGGCGCTTCTATGCGGGGCGTGGAAGATACAGTCAGACTGATGGAAAAGTATGAGTATGTATACGGCGCGCTCGGCATTCATCCGGACCATGCGGGAGAGATGAACGAGACGGTGATGGGGCGCCTGCACAGCCTTTTGCAGCATGAAAAGGCCGTGGCGGCAGGCGAGATCGGATTGGACTATTACTGGGATAAGGCCTCGCATGAGATTCAGAAAAAATGGTTTATTGAACAGATGCATCTGGCGAGTGAGCTTGAAAAGCCCATCAATGTTCACAGCAGAGAGGCGGCGCAGGATACGTTTGACGCTATCCGGGCGGAGCACGCAAAAAGAGCCGGCTTTGCCGGGGGCATCATCCACTGCTATTCCGGGTCGGCGGAGATGGCGAAGGAGTATATAAAGCTTGGATACCATATCGGTATCGGCGGGGTTGTGACGTTTAAAAATGCACGGGTTCTCAAAGAAGTTGCGGCGCAGATCCCGCTGGAAAAAATCGTGCTTGAGACAGACTGTCCTTATCTGGCGCCGGTGCCTTTCAGGGGCAAGCGGAATGCTTCACTGTATCTGCCATATGTAATAGAAGAAATCGCACGCATCAAAGAGATCCCTCCGGAGGAAGTGGAGCGGGTGACTTTTGAGAATGCATGCAGAGTATACCGCATACAGGGGGATATCTGATGGAAAAACTGTCAAACCCACAGAAAACGATAGAGATCATACAGAAATATGAGTTCGCTTTCCAGAAGAAATTCGGACAGAATTTCCTGATCGACGGGCATGTCCTGAATAAGATCATCCATGCGGCCGGGATCACAGAAGAAGATTTTGTGCTGGAGATCGGGCCGGGCATCGGAACGATGACGCAATACCTTGCAGAGGCGGCGAAACGTGTGCTGGCGGTGGAGATTGACCGGATGCTGATCCCGATCCTGGAGGAGACGCTGGCCGACTATGAGAATGTGGAGGTTTTAAATGCCGACATCCTGCAGCTTGATATAAAGAAGCTGGTTGAGGAAAAGAACGGCGGGAAGCCGGTGAAAGTTGTAGCGAATCTTCCATATTATATTACAACGCCGATCATCATGGGGCTGCTGGAAAAGCACGTTCCGGTGGACAGCATTACGGTGATGGTGCAGAAAGAAGTGGCGCAGCGCATGCAGGCACAGCCGGGAACAAAGGATTACGGGGCGCTTTCGCTGGCAGTGCAGTATTACTGCGAGCCTTATATTGCGGCAAATGTTCCGCCGAACTGCTTTATACCACGCCCGAAGGTGGGAAGTGCGGTGATCCGGCTTCGGACATACAGGGAAGCCCCGGTGAAGGTGAAGGATGAACAGCTTATGTTCCGGATCATCCGCGCATCCTTTAACCAGCGCAGGAAGACGCTGGCAAACGGGCTGAACAATTCACAGGAGCTGACATTTTCGAAACAGGAGATTGCAGAGGCGATAGAGGCGCTCGGCGTCCCGGCAGGCGTGCGGGGAGAAACGCTGACGCTGACGCAGTTTGCGAAGCTGGCGGATATTCTCGGCGCATGATCGAAAATGCGGGAACCGGAAGGAAGGAGGCAGGAAATGAAGAAAGAACATTTTACTTATGCATCAAATGACGGGAAGACGGATATCCACGCGATCCGGTGGGTGCCGGAAGGAAAAGTGGAGGCGGTTTTGCAGATTTCCCACGGCATGGTAGAGTTTATCGACCGGTATGATGAATTTGCTTCTTATCTGGCGCAGCGGGGGATTCTTGTGACAGGGAACGATCACCTCGGACACGGACAGTCGGTGCGGTCGGAAGACGATTACGGATTTTTTGCGGAAAAAGACGGAAACAGGATAGTATTAAAAGATATTGACAGACTGCGGAGAATGACCGGGAAAAAATATCCGGATGTCCCATATTTTCTTTTGGGGCACAGCATGGGCTCGTTTCTGGCAAGACAATATATCTGTCTGTATGAAAAAGGACTTGCGGGAGCGGTGATCATGGGGACGGGATACCAGCCGCGGATCGTCACGCAGTTCGGCATGGGACTTACGAAACTTCTGGCGCGGATAAAAGGCTGGGATTACCGCAGCGTATTTGTGGATTCCCTGGCGTTTGGCGGTTATAACCGGAAATTCGGGAAACCGGACGGGAAGGAATGGCTCAGCAGAAACGAAGAAAATGTCATTAACTATAAAAAAGAAAAGCTCTGTAATTTCCGTTTCACCTTAAACGGTTACTACAATCTGTTTTACAGCATCTATACGCTGAGCTTTGAAAAGTATCTTTCCGGAATGCCGAAGGACCTGCCTGTATTTTTTGTTGCGGGACAGGATGACCCGGTGGGACAGTTCGGCAAAGGGGTAACAAAGGTTTACCGGCAGTTCATGTCGATGGGAATGAAGGATGTAACCTGCAAATTATATCCGCAGGACCGGCATGAGATTTTAAATGAACTGGACCGTGAGACGGTTTATGGGGATATATACCAGTGGATGCGGCTGACAATGGAAAAGTAGGATTTTGAGGCCAAGATATCAAAATTGTACTATGATTCTCAAATTTATACGGTTTCTTTTGTTAGAAATTACGATTATAATAAAGATATCATAAATCATTTGGAAAAAATGATTAAAAGGAAGGAGAAACAAACATGAAAAAAAGATTAGTAACAGGACTCTTGGCAACCGTTGCAGCAGCAAGTATGGCTATCGGCGCAAATGCGGCTGACGTAACACTGGTAATGGCAGAGGTTAACCCGCTGGATACCATCGTAGGACAGATGGATACGGCATTCAAAGAGAAAGTTGAAGAGCTGTCAGGCGGAACAATCGAAATCGACCTGCAGGCAAGCGGAGTACTTGGAGACGAGACATCCGTACTTGACCAGATGATGGGTGGCCTGGGAACAATCGACGTTGCCCGTATTTCAGCATTTGCTCTGTCAAACTACGGCGGACAGAAATCCACGCTTCTTTCCCTTCCGTATACATTCGTAAGCAGAGATCATTTCTGGAACTTTGCTACATCTGATCTGGCAGCAGAAATTCTGGCAGAGCCGTCCGAGAACGGAAGCGGTGTAAAAGGTCTGTTCTACGGCGAAGAAGGTTTCCGTCATTTCTTTACGGTTAACGAAGTAAAGAGCGTTGAAGATCTGGCAGGCATGAAACTCCGTGTGTCCAATGACCCGATCATGAACGGTCTGGTAGAAGGCCTTGGCGCTTCTCCGACAGTTGTTGCTTTTGGTGAACTGTACTCCGCACTGCAGACAGGTGTTGTTGACGGTGCAGAACAGCCGATCGCTAACTACAAATCCAACGCATTCCCGGAAGTTGCCAACAACCTGATCCTTGACGGACATACACTTGGCGCAGTTCAGGTTATCATCACAGATGATGCATGGAACAACCTGACAGAGGAACAGCAGGGCTGGATCACAGAAGCAGGCGAATACGCTTCCAACTACTGCCGTGAAATGTCACAGCAGAAAGAAGACGAAGTTCTTCAGCAGTTGAAAGACGAAGGATGCAACGTTATTGAAGTTGAAGATATGACACCGTGGCAGGAAGCTACCGCTCAGGTTATCACAGACAATACAAAAGGTATGGAAGACCTGTATCAGCAGATCGTAGACATGCAGTAGTCACGAAAGCAATGAGAACTGCGCAGATTTGGCGGAAAACGCTGTGTAAGCTTGCTTACATACAGCGGTTTGGCGTCAAATCTGTATAGGGCGAAAGCCCGTGCACGAGGAAACAGCGAAGCTGTTTTCGAGAGAGCAGTTCGAAGGCGGCCCGAGATGCGGCACGGGCGTCTGCATAGATATAGAAACAAAAAGCGCGGCGGAAATGTCCGCTGCGCTTTTTAATTGAAACGTATAAAGTAGATAAGGAGGTTATTATGCCTGCAATATTTGAAAAACTGGATAAGCTTAAACCGGCATACGACATAACAGAACGTATTGTAATGGTTATTTGTAAGCTTCTTTTGATTGCTGATATCCTGATCACAAGTATGGCTGTAGCAGGCCGTTACATAAGCTTTATACCGGATCCGGCATGGAGCGAAGAAATCGTTCTGACACTTATGAGTTATATGGCAGTTTTGTCAGCGGCGATCGCGATCAGAAAAGGAACACATATCCGTATGACGGCCTTTGACCGTTATCTGCCGAAGGGAGTTCTGAAGGCTCTGGATATTCTGGCGGATTTTGCCGTATTGGTCCTTGCATATTACATGGTGCGCTATGGATGGCAGTATACAAATACGCTTGGAGCAAAGGGATCTTATGTAAGTATTCCGACTCTGTCCACATTCTGGAAATATCTTCCGGTTCCGATGGCCGGTGTTGCCATGATCGTATTTGAACTGGAAGCTCTGTATAACCATATCAAAGGATTTTTTGTGAAAGGAGGAGAAGCAGATGAGTAGTCAGGCATTAGGTATTTTGATCCTTCTGGGAACATTTCTGGTTATGATCTTTCTGCGCTTTCCGATTGCGTACGCAGTAGGTCTTGCTTCTCTGTTCTGTATTATTCAGCAGGGGCTTAACCCGGCGGTTATTACACAGCAGATGGTAAATGGTATCAGTTCCTTCAGTTTGATGGCAGTACCGTTCTTTATTACAATGGGTGTTATTATGGGTACCGGCGGTATATCCGAGAAGCTGATCGATCTGGCGAACTCGCTGGTAGGATGGATGCGCGGCGGTATGGCAATGGTTAATATCGTAGCATCGCTTTTCTTCGGCGGTATTTCCGGTTCCGCATCTGCAGATACGGCTTCTCTGGGAAGTATTTTGATCCCGATGATGGTAGATCAGGGCTATGACGCAGACTTTTCTACCGCTGTTACGATCACATCCTCCTGTGAAGGTCTTTTGGTTCCGCCTTCCCACAACATGGTTATCTATGCCATGGCAGCGGGCGGTGTTTCAGTAGGAAGCCTTTTTATGGCAGGTTATGTGCCGGGCGTATTGCTGGCAGTATCCCTGATGATCGGTTCCTACATTATTTCCAAGAAGAGAAATTATCCGAAGGGTGAAAAATTCAACCTGGGTGTATTTTTAAGACAGTTAGTAAAATCCGTATGGGCTCTGGCAGCGATCATTATCGTTATTGTCGGCGTAGTTGCGGGTATATTTACAGCTACAGAGTCTGCGGCGATCGCAGTAATTTACAGTCTGATCGTCAGCGTATTCATTTACAAAGGCGTTACGATCAAAGGCCTGTGGAAGATTCTGGATCAGTGCGTGGATACACTGGCAATCGTACTTATCCTGATCGCAACCTCCAGCGCATTCGGTTTCTGTCTGACAAGACTTCATGTGCCGGATCTGGCAGCTCAGGCAATCATCGGCATCACAGATAACAAGATCATCCTTGCTCTGCTCCTTGACCTGATCATTCTGGTTCTTGGATGTATCATGGATATGTCTCCGATCATCCTGATCGCTACACCGATTCTTCTGCCGATCGCACAACAAATCGGAATTAATGAAATCCAGTTTGGTATGATGATGATCCTGAACTGTGGTATCGGTCTGCTGACACCGCCGGTTGGAGCCGTACTCTTTATCGGTTCTGCAGTTGGAAAGACAAAGATGGAGAAGGTCGTAAAAGCGACGCTTCCGTTCTATGGATGCATGCTTATTGTACTGCTGCTGATCACATTCATTCCGCAGCTCAGCACATTCCTGCCCAACTTATTCATGTAAGTGAGCTACAAGCCATGCACGCAAAAAATCTCAGATATTGGAGGAGAGCTTGCTCGCCAGACAATATCTGAGATTTTGGGCGTATACGGCGCCAGCCGTATAACGAGGAAATGGAAACATTTCCGAGTGAAGCATGGCGCACGAGCCGGGAGGAAGGCGTATACGGCGCCAGCCGTATAACGAGGAAATGGAAACATTTCCGAGTGAAGCATGGCGTATTTTATAAATTGGTTCAGGTGTCAAAAGTGATTACGGATTGTTTTACAGCAGTGGAGGTCTTATGAGATTTAAATATAAATGCGACGTAACAGCTTTGGATTGCTGGAAGCTTTCTATGTATCGTATATATCATTCCATGGTAGGCGTATGCAGTCTGATATTTGCGGTTTCCATTATTGCAATGACAGCAAAATTCTGGAATGGCAGTAATATGGTACTGCGTGTTTTAATGGCGGCAGCGTGCCTTCTGGTTCCGGTGGTGCAGCCTGTGGGAGTCTATGTGCGTTCGGTAAAACAGGCGGCGCAGATCCCTGATGATATGGAACTGTGGTTTTCGGACAAAGGCATCTACGTTCAGACGGCGGAACGGACAGCCAATATCGCCTGGAATAAGATCGGCCGTGTGATAAAGCAGCCGAATATGGTCATTATAGTAGAAAAAAGCGGACGGGGCTATATGCTTACAAACCGTGTGCTGGGAAAAGATAAAGATGAATTTTATGAGTATCTTGGATCCCGTATTTCATAAAGCATAAAAGAGTTTCAGGATTGC
>Ga0129309_1001506_pt1 | contig 11409 bp, 9 predicted proteins | sample L1105metagenome_FD_94439 | JGI IMG/M metagenome (GOLD analysis project Ga0129309, IMG submission 94439) | Ring-tailed lemur group fecal microbial communities from Wisconsin, USA - L1105 metagenome | ecosystem: Host-associated > Mammals > Digestive system > Large intestine > Fecal | place: USA...
AGTTACTTGATTTTGCGGCTGATGCCACCATCGAAGTCGGACGCAAATTCGTAGAAAACCAGATCGGTATAGGGCTTGCAGAACCAACCGCTTCATTAGTATCCCCCAAGCAGTTCCGCGAGTTCGTAACACCATATTATGTAAAGGTAATGGATAAATGGAAAGAATGGGGAAGCCGTGGTGCCGGTTTCCATATCTGCGGCGATACCACCAGACTTCTCGAGGCTTTCACAGAAATGGGGATTCGCGGCATCAGTATCGACAGTGCTGTAGATATTGCCTATGCCAAAGAAACTGTCGGCGATAAACTCTCTATCATGGGCAACGTATCTCCAATCGAAGTTCTGGAAGGTACTCCTGCATCTATTGAAGCCGCTGTCAAAAACTGCTTTGCCAAGTGCTGGGATAACCCTTGCGGATTCACGATTGCTCCAGGATGTGACATTCCGGTTACTGCATCCCTGGAAAATATCGATGCATATATGAAAGCAGCCAGAAGATGTGCAAAATATCCGGTTCAACCTTCAAATTGGGAATAACTAACACTTGAACAAAACGAAAAATACAGAGAATATCCGACTCTTTGCAGCCCGATATCCTCTGTATTTATTTCATACTTTTCAAGTATATATTCCAATTTCAAAGTGTTCTACGCTTCTGTAATTAACGCGATCCCCTCTTCCAGCCGCACAAGTGCCCCTTCATTCATTTTCAAGTCACGGCAGTCAACCCATACCAGATAGGTTCCCTCTGGCTTACGGACATGCAGTGCCGGGATATGCTTATGGATATAATCCACGAAGCAATCTATATTCCCCTCTATATAGGCATTCAACTCATCCAGCCAGATTAAACGCTTACGAAGGAGATGTACATACTCGTGATTGCCGGAGCCACCTCGAAATCCATATCCGCAATCCACATAGGGATAATATCCTCTGTAATAAATGGCACGTCCCACTTTACACAGTTCGTCCCTCTTCTTTTTACTCCACTGTCAAAATCATACATCTTATGATACCTCCAACGTATTTCATCATGCTTTTCTTATTCTGCATGGCACAGACTTGAATGTCAGATACCCGGACAATGGATCACGATAATCCATACTGCATACATCATTGACATTATGTTTCTTCCAGTCGCCTTCCATATAGGAGTTTCCCGCACCATACGGAATATGTACACAGCCGTCTGCCATCGGACAGATTCGAACCTCAAACTGCTCCTTTCCGAACTTCGTTTCTACTTCTGCCATCTCCCCATTCACAAGACCGCATCTCGCCGCATCTTCTTCATTAATGTCCAGCGTTGGAGTCTTTTCCATCTTCGCGATCTCAGGAATAACCGGTCCAAACGAACTGAACCTGAGACCACTTCTTGCTGCCGTTGTCAGTATAAACGGATACTCCTCCTTGCTTCCCATCTCTTCAATCGTACGAATATCATGATACATCGGATAGCCGATATAGCCACATTCTTCAATATATGCAGAACTAATCTCGAACTTTCCGGAAGGTGTTGGAAAGCCCAGCTTGCCATCCATTCTAAGTTCCCCGGTTTTATACTTCTCATACTTAAGTTCCGGACATTTCTGTACACCATACTCATTCTTCTTTAAAGTCTCCAGCAATTCCTGATTGCCGTTCACCATCCACAGAGCCAACTCTTCATCATTCTTCGGATATGCATCGCCGAATCCTAATTTTTCCGCAATCCCCTGTAGAATGAATACGTCATTCTTCGCCTGTCCAACGGGATCTGTCAGACGGTTACGCAGCCGCATTCCGCCAGGAAGCCCAACAACAGATTGATTCTCGAATAACGTTGTCGCAGGAAATATGACATCTGCATACTTCGCATCCTCGGTCATAAACCGGTCAAGTACCACCAGGCATTCTAACTTCTTATAAATCTCATGCCACATCTTCTGCTGCGGATAAGTAACTGCCGGTGAAGCAGCCGTAATCAAAAGTCCCCGAATCGGGTATGGATCGTCTTCTAATACTGCTTTCGGGAATTCCACGAATTGTCCGCTGCCCATCAAACGAGAGAACAACGGATACTTCTTTGCCCCGATTGACTGTTCAACCATCTCCATTTTCCGAAGCGGGATTGTAGGTGCCTTCTCCGTATTAAAGCAGATTCCCCCAGGTACATCCAATTTCCCGGTAATCGCCCACAGAGTCTGGATTGCCCGGTTATTCTGTATACCACTTAACTGATATTCAAGCCCTGTATAAGATACCAGTGATATCTTCGTGGTACTTAAGAAAATATCTACAAGTTTGCGTATATCCTGTAATGGGACGCCACAATATTCTGACATCTCTTCCAAATCTACCGTTTCAATATATTTCGAAAATTCTTCAAATCCTCTCGTATAATTCTCAACGAATTCCTGGTCATATCGTTTCTCTTCTATGATAATCTTAAGCATTGCAATAGCAAGCGCACCATCTGCCCCCGGAATCATTGGAATCCAAAGATCTGCCAGTTCTGCCATGCCTTCGCCTCTTGGATCAATAACAACCACCATAGCCCCACGCTGCTTAGCCGCCCAAACAGCCTCTAATGTCGTAAGCGGTCCGGAATCCGTCTTGGAATTCTTCCCCCATACGAAAATGACTTCACTATGATCAATGTCCTGTAATAACTGCGGTGTTGGGACTCCATAGGTTGTTACAGGGGTAATAAAATTAGAAGATATATTACAGGTAGATCCCATACTAAGATCGTTATGCGATCCCAGGTGGGCGAAGAAAGAATTAGGTCCCATATAGCATCGGATCGTTGCATCCTCTCTTCCGCTTCCGCCTATATAACTTGCCAGCGCATTCGGACCATACTTTTCTTTGATTGCAAGAAATCCATCTGCCGCTGCCTGAAATGCCTCTTCCCATGAAGCCTCCCTGAACTTACCGCTTCCCTTTTCCCCGTCTCTGATTAACGGGGTCTTAATCCTCTTCTCAGAATAGATGATCTGAGGTGACAGTGCGCCTCTTCTGCACACTCGTCCCCTTTTCGAGTTTTTATCCGGCTCCACTTTCACAATCTTGTCATTCTCAATCGTAACAACAACATCACATTTATCCGGACACATTCCACATATTCCTGTTTTCTTCATTCCCTGCACTCCTTTCTTCTCTTAGAGTTCACAATCAACCAGATGACATGCAACGAAATGTTCTGGCTTTACTTCCTTCAGACCAGGTGTCTCTTTGCTACAAACTTCCTTCGCATATGGACATCTGTTACAGAAGTGACATTCCTTGGGAGGGTTCATCGGACTTGGCACTTCTCCTTCCAGCCGAATCTGTCTTCTTTCCCGCTCTACCTTCGGATCTGGAATTGGTATCGCTGATAAGAGTGCTTTTAAGATGCCTGATCATACTGCGATCAAGCATCTTCTAAATGCCAATAATTCTTCAACTGTATTCTATCCATACATTTCATTCACTCAATAACTCTAAAGCACCGGAAATATCATACTCTCCGTAAAGATCCGTTCATAATTCTCCGTCTCAGCCAGTTCCATATACTCCATCTGTTCTGCCAGTTCTTCCACTTCCCGCTTCACTTTCCGGGACATCAACGTCATATACGCACCCGTCTTCGAAGAATTACCCACATAGACCAGTTTATCTCCCACCTCTTGAGGCAGTATCCCCGTTCCAACCAGGGACTCAGCCGAAAGATGCGCTCCAAACTGCCCCGCAATCATCACCTTATCTAAATCTTCCATCCGAATGCCCGCTTTATTCAGAAGTGCTACGAATCCGGACAGAATCGCCCCCTTCGCAAGCTGCACCTGGCGCACATCCCCCTGGGTCACCAGAAGTTCAGGATTCTCATGGAGAATGAACTCCCGCTTCGTTCCATTCATACGAATCATTGGATATCGATAGTCCTCTTCTTTTAGACGGTCTTTCTTGATAAATACCCCCGTCTTCTTCACGATTCCGGTGCGCAGCAGTTCTTTCACCACAGCCAGAATTCCACTTCCGCAGATTCCCACAGGTTCCTGATTCCCGATAGTTGTAAGTTTGATTCCATCTTCCGTAATCTTTACATCTTCAACGGCCCCTTCTGCAGCCCTCATACCGGAACTGATATTCATTCCTTCTAATGCGGGACCGGCAGCGCAAGAACAGCACAAAAGCCTACCGTTACTTACCAGCACAATCTCGCCATTCGTTCCGATATCGATAAAGAGAACATTCCCCTTTTCTTTCTGTAGTTCACACACATAAGTTCCTGCTACAATATCGGCTCCAATATAAGCAGACACCTGGGGAAGACAATACAACTTCGTATCTTTCGCCGCCTCAATCCCAATCTCACTTGCCAATAACTCTTTGGCTTCTACGAATTCCGGCTTATAAGGTGCCTTTCCTATGGATCTTGCATCCACGCCCAAAAGCATATGCATCATCGTACAGTTCGCCGCCACATCGATCTCCCGAATTTCATCCGGACTTACAGATGCCTCCTGGCACGCTTCACCAATCATGGCATTCATGGAATTCACAATCGCCTCTTGAAGTTCCCTGATACCACATTCCGGATGTTCATATTCATAAGTAATTCTAGTCAAAACATCCAAGCCATAATGCTTCTGCGCATTAATCATAGAGGCATTCGCCAGTTCCTTTCCTGTCTTAAGATCAATCAGGGCTGTTACAACCGTCGTAGTTCCAATATCGATTACGATTCCATATCCATCCTCGAATTCATCTTTCTCGAACTGCGGCATATACCCCTTCGTCAACACTTCATGCTTTCTTTCCTTTTGAAGCGTCTCAACTTCTACATCACCCAGGACTTCAACCATACAAGACAGACGGATTCCTGCCTGAGTCTCTTCTGGTTTCAACAGTTTCGCTTCTGTCTCTGACATAGACGAAACATCTCCGGACAAAATCTTTATCTTACATTTTCCGCAGATTCCTTTTCCGTTACATGGATTATCCACAAATACTCCTGCGTCCAGAAGGCTCTTCAAAAGATTGTCTCCTGCTTCGCATACAATCTTTCTCCCAGTCTGCCTAACTCTTATCTCTGACATCTACGCATCCTCCTTAAGACACGCCAGAATTGATTGGACATTTGCAAGCGGAGATTTCATTCCCAATCCACAGGCTGGAGATATAATATCCGAACCATTCTTCACGCAGCCTCTTGTAAGCATCTTCACTCTGTCCGGATCACCGAATTCCAGCGCATAAGTACTAACATTTCCCATCAGCACCCTGTCTTTCAGATGCTCTCTTGCCTCCTTCATTGGCACGATTGAATCAAAACTAAGCGCACTGCTATGTACCTCATTCACTTCCTTGTATACAGGACTCATCTGCCCACAGATATGTACGATCGACCCCATCTTCTCATCCTGCAGCGAATCCAGCAAATTATTAATATAAGTTACTGCGAATTCTTTAAAATACTTTGGTCCCAAGATCTCTCCCGTACCACTCGGGTCAGAGATGGCAATGATATCTGCTCCCGCTTCTATCTGTGCCCTTCCAAATGCAATCAGCTGCTCCGTAATGAATTCCATGTATTCATGTGCCTCTTGATTCTTCTTACGCAGTTCCTTATAGAATACAACCGGCTCCATCACGGAACTTGCTGTACTGATCGGTCCTGTCAGATTACCAACAATCGGCACTCCTTCCGTCTCTTCCTTCAAAATACGGATCGCATCCAATACAACTTTGGCACGTCCCCGGGTTATATCCACAGGTGTTAATCTCTTATAGTCACTCACAGAATCAATGACATATTCCACAACATGAGGCTCATAGACATGGGAACCCATATCCACTTTCGCCCCCATCTCCTCCGCCTCTACGGTCATGCAGAATGGCACTCCATAATTCTCAAAGCACCCTTCCTCATATACTGCTTTGGCAAGATCCGCCATCTGTCTGGCATCATTATGGGCTTCCGGCATATGAACCTTTACCTTATCCATCAATTCTGATGTTACCATATTCATCATGCCGCCCGGACAGATACACGCCGGCCGATCGGCATTCTGTCCATCTAATATCATTCTTAGTCTTTCTTTTGGTGTTAACATTATCTACTCCTATGCAATATTCAATAATCTCTTCGCAAGTTTTACAGCCTCTACCGCATTCTGGGAATATCCGTCTGCCCCAATCTTATCTGCATACTTCTGGGAAATCGGACCTCCTCCAATCATAACCTTCACCTTATCCCTAAGACCGGCCTCTTCTAACAGGTGAATCACCGTCTCCATCCCGCCCATCGTCGTCGTCATCAGCGTAGACATACACACAAAATCTGCATTGTGTTCCTTTGCCCTCTCGACAAACTGGGTAAGCGGCACATCTCTTCCAAGATCAATCATATTGAATCCGGCAGTCTCCAGCATGATCTTCACCAGATTCTTTCCAATGTCATGGGTGTCTCCCTCCACAACACCGATAATTCCTGTAATCTTATCATCATTCGATACCTCCGGCAGATGAGGACGCAAGATATCCAGTCCGGCATACATTGCATCTGAACAGAGCAATACATCCGTTACGAAATACTCTTCTTCTTCATAGAGCTGGCTGGCGCGATTCATACCATCCACCAATCCCTCCATAATTCCATCAAATGCAGGATATCCGGCATCCAGATACTCCTGGGCAGCCTCTGCCACATCATCCTCTTCCATATCAACCACGCCGTCTGACAGCCTTTGCAGTAATTCTTCTTTTGAACTCATATTATCTGTATCCTCCTTATCTTCTGATAATATTATTTTCAGGCTATAATAACTTAATTCTCAAATCCTTCTTCTAATATTCCTTTCGGCATGTGTCCGAGTCTTGCTCCGCGTCCATATTTTCTCGCCGCATAGATGAATGCTTCCACATTCGCTTTTGGCGTTCCAATTGGCAACTGGCATCCCGTGTTCAGGATGAAACCTGCCGGACTATCGGCACATTTCTCCAAGCACTCCTTACAGGAGGCAATGACCTCATCAATCGTTCCCTCTTTCATCACATCCACCGGAGGCACATTCCCCGCAATACGCATCCTGTCCCCGACTGCCGCCTTCGCCACCGCAAGATCCTCACAATTATCAATACTGAATGAGAATAATCCTGCATCTGCAAGATCTCCCCAGATTGGGCTTGTCTTTCCACAGATATGCGCGCCAGGTCTGGAGCCCATAATCTTCTCCGTACCATCAATTAATTTCTTAATATATGGAAGCGAATATTCGTCAAACTGCTTCTTGCTGATAACATCCATACAAGTCACCGGATCTGAGAAATTCGTCCCCACAGGACCGAACTCATGATAAAATGCCTCGAACCATCTCAAAGAGCATTCTACCGTCAGATCCAGAAGTTTGTGAAGCATCTCAGGATTCTTCCTGGTATCCTTCAACACCATCTCTACCGGACGAACCGCAATCGCTGTAGATATCGGTCCTGCCACACTGGTTGTCATGCTGACATCCGGGAAACGGTCTTTTAACCGCTTGGCACTTTCCAGAATCGGCGCCAATACCGGATTCTTATATGGATCAGTTACCTCAAGTTTATCAAAATCCGCATAATCCTTCAATACATGCTCCTCCACATAGTCAATCCCATGCTCCGGCGCTCTTAATTTTGAGCCAAGCGCTCCGCCAATCGTCTTAAGCCCCAATCCAACGTTAAAACTATCCAGTCCGAATTCTTCTTTTCTCCTTCGGATCACTTCGCTCTTCACTTCAAAATCTTTGGCAAACTGCGTAGTTGTAAATCCGAATATATCTGCCATAGCAGGATCTGGTGCCTGCAATGTATAAGGGATATAATCCACTTCTTCTCCTGCGTTATATGCCTTCATCCTCTCCGCAGCCGTCATCTCGTCCTTCTGCTCACTCATCAGACGTTTCAGTTCTTCGTATTCCATATATACCTCCCATCTCTTATCCGCTTTTTCAGCGTCCAAGCATGCCTTGTTAACAATTATCTCAGAACAACTTCTTTCAATATCGCATTCTCCAGCCGATATCCTACATTCTTAATACACATCTGCCCTGCAAACTTCGCTTTTCCGATCATCTCAATGCAGCCTTCCCCATATGCCATCGGTCCTGACAATTGGCGATCCTTAAACTGTGCCTTCTCAGTCCCCAATAATGCGAATGTAGTCTTCGGACATAACAGAATCAGCGTCTTATCATCTGCCAGTTCTTCTACTTTCTTTAAGAACTCGTATGTAAAATCCTCTACTACCTGCTCTGCCATCTTCGGTCCCAGAATATTCAGCCCTCCAGAAGAATCCGCATAACTAATCAGGTCAACATCATACTTCTTAGCCTCTTCTATGAACTTCAAGATCTCCGTCCCCAGTTTCCAAAACACCTCTTTCATAAGTTCCGGTTTCTTCCGCATCGCTTTGAATACATATTTTGCATCAATCAAGACATTCAGTATCGTAAATGGTCCTGATACCTGAAGCACCACATGCTCGCCCTGATCTCTCAGTGTCTTACATGCAAGAAGCACCTCATGGATTCGCCCCTTGGTAAAATCGATCTCCGATAATTCCAACAGTTCTTCCGGAGTCGTGCAGATATACTCCTTCGCCCTTGGACCAGTCACCTCATTGCCATAGTTCACGATGCCGCCCATGGCTTCCGCCTCAACCGTATGGCAGAACGGCAATTCACAGAACGCCGCTTTGTCATGCTCTTTTAACGCCTTGGACAGACTCGCCATCGTATCCCAATGCATATATGCATCCGGGAATTCAAGGTTCAGCCCTTTCGTCACTTCTCCATTAATCCCTGCCGAATTATCATAAGTACATTGAAAATCTTTTATATCCGCCATCTTCTTCCTCCTACCCGAACAGCACTTTTTCCGCATCCTTTGCTGCTCTTACAGCCGCAATCACATTCTCATCCGGGGTCAGCGGAGACACATCGCAGTCACCACTTAAGATGAAGCGTCCGTCTCTCGCTCCATCCATACACTCCTGATAAGCAAACTGATACACCTCTTCTTCCGTTCCCTCCATAAGAACAGAACAGCAAGGGATATTACCCATCAATGATACCTTATCTCCATACTCATCCTTCACCTTCTTCGTCTGCGTATCTGAGATATGCCACGCATCTCCTGATTCTTTGAGTACCAGGTCGAATCTGTCATCATAGAGTCCGCAGGTATGGATTACAATCTTCGCGCCATAGTCCTTGATCCGTTTATTCGCACGAATGTTGCTCTCTGAGATACATTTCTCATAAGACTTTCTGGAAATACAGAAGCCACCGAAGTTCGGCATCGGGAACCACAGGAAATCAACTCCTGCATCTACCAGCACCTTGCAGGATTCCACCACTGCATCCTCCACATGATCACATAGTGCCTTGAACAATTCCTGATTCTTAATCATCGCTTTAAATGCTGGCTTCGCTCCCATCAAAGTGAATGCTACCGCAGCCGGTACATGAAGGATGACGTAGATAGGCTCATCCGGTTCTTCTTCCCGCATTAACTCAATCGTCTTCAGAAGAGTCTTCATCGCCATACATTCATCCACATTATACGGACGTAATTTTTTGATATCGTCCATAGAATGAATCACATCTTCTCCATTTCCAGATATCGCACCTTCACTATTCGGAAGATGGCCTCCCATCATCATTGCAATTCCGCCATAGACTCCGGCGCATAATCCGTCATATCCTAATTCACGTCTCGTTCCCACCATACATTTGGTCATTTTTTCGGGACTCATTAATGCCTCTGGCATCGTATATCCATACCGCATAACAGGAAGAGAGAATGCATTCATAATGATCGGAATCCTGTCAGCCCCTTTTCCTTCCAAAATCGCCTTAACCGCTTCTCTTTTTCCCATCATAATTCTCTTCCTCCTATGCTGCGCCAACTAATTTCTTCGCAAATTCTACCGCCTCAATCGCACTTCTCGTATACCCGTCCGCTCCAATCTTCTCTGCAAATGCCGGAGATACCGGTGCGCCTCCTACCATAATCTTCACCTTGTCACGGAGCCCCGCTTCTTTTAACTTCTCAATAACAATCCCCATACCTGGCATGGTGGTGGTCATCAGGGATGACATGCATAGAATATCCACATCATTGTCTCTCACATAGTCAACGAATGTATCCAGTGCCACATCTCGTCCCAGATCATGCACATCGAATCCGCCAGTCTCCATCATAATCCTTACCAGATTCTTACCGATATCGTGCGTATCACCTTCCACAACACCAATCGCAACTTTGCCAATGCTGTTGTTCTCTGTCTCCGGCAGATACTTCTGGAATTCCTCGATTCCTGCATACATTGCATCAGAACAAACAATCAGTTCCGGCACAAAATACTCTCCCTCTTCGTATAATTCGCTGGCTCTCTTCATTCCGTCTACCAGCCCCTGAAGCATACCTTCCTGCGGGTCGTATCCGCATTCAATATACTCTTTTACTACGTCTACAACCTCCTCATCTTCCATATCAAACACGCAGTCTGATAACTTTCGCAGCATTTCTTCTTTCGTCTGCATACTACACTTCCTCCTACTTTTCTTATTTTTCTTACTATTGGAAAAGCGATCGAAGTGCTACATCATTCAAGTCACACCCTATAATAATGACCTTGCACTCCCACGCGCCCTCTTCTCTCTCCTGTTTTCCACTCTCGGCAATCGTATGAATCTTCCTTGCGGCCGGCGTGTAATCAAAATGCATCAAACCGCTTTCGCCCGCGGATAAGATGCCTTTCGCCCGCAAGATCTGACCATACTGCTGATCACCCAGATGATCCAATATCTCCTCAAGTCTCTGTTCCGTCAATTCTGCCGGATCACTGATTGCTATGCTTGCAAACACTCTGTCCGCAGGAAGCGCCGGTACGCTTACTTCTTCCGGAGCATCCTCATAATCCTCCGCCAGATTCACAAGTTCGAGCAGTGCTTCTCCATCCATGAACCTCCAATCATCTTCGTATATAATCGCTTTAGGATTATCTGTCTTCAACTCATTCACTAGCCGCTTCTTCTCTTCCGGTGATATCTGATCCAGATTGCTTAATAACAGTAGCCTTGCATGCTGAATCTGATCCTGATAGAATGCGCCAAAGCCGTCTTTGTATTCCTCATAGGATGGAAGATCTACGATGGCTATCAGTTTCGTGATTCTAAGATCAATCTTTTCTTTTACTTTTGCCCTGGCACATGCCGTTACGATATCGGAGAGCCTTCCAACTCCGGAAGGTTCAATCACAATCCGATCCGGCTGATACCACTCGACGATCTCTTTGATTCCTCTTCTGAAATCAATCGCCAGACTACAGCAGATGCATCCTGCATACAGTTCCTTCACCGGAATGTCTCCCTGAATCAGGTCACCATCCAGTCCG
>Ga0129309_1001507_pt1 | contig 11400 bp, 11 predicted proteins | sample L1105metagenome_FD_94439 | JGI IMG/M metagenome (GOLD analysis project Ga0129309, IMG submission 94439) | Ring-tailed lemur group fecal microbial communities from Wisconsin, USA - L1105 metagenome | ecosystem: Host-associated > Mammals > Digestive system > Large intestine > Fecal | place: USA...
CTAAAACTGCTCTGTCTTTCTCTTTTGCAGTCAGAATTGTGGTCAGCAGTGTCGCAGAATTCCCTTAAATACGCGGATTCCCATGCTCTTACATGAAGTAGATTACTTTATGATAGCAGAATTTAATGAATTCCGTTTTCCTGACATGAAAAATCCAGCGAATCTGTTTCTTTTATCATCAAAAGATGCAGATTCGCCGGATTTTATTGTGGTCAATATTGTTCTATACGGCACACGTTCTAAGATTCATCCCAACACGCCAGCCAGCTTCAGAATCCAATATCCAAGTCCGATCAGCCAGCTGCTGAATACTCCATACAAAATGACCGGGCCGGCGATCGTAAAAATTTTGACGCCGATTCCAAAAACCTGACCTTCCTTTTGATACTCAATCGCAGGCGAAGCAACAGAATTGGCAAATCCCGTAATTGGTACGAGCGTTCCGGCACCGGCGAAATCAGCGATTTTACCGAACAGATTGAATCCGGTCAGCAACACGCTGAGCAGGACAAGGCAGAGGGTTACGACCGTCAGGGCATTTTCCTCTTTCATGCCTGCATGCATCGCATATTGCTTGATTGCTTCTCCGAGCGTGCAGATCAATCCTCCGACCAAGAATGCTTTCAGGCAGTTTAGAAGGCAGTTATGTTTCGGTGTGACCTGCTCGACATATTCCTGATACTCCTGTTTTGTTGGTTCCTTCTTCATCTTCGAATTTCCTCCTTCACTACTATTATAATAGAAAAAACTGAATCAGACTTCCGGCTGTTTTTCCGAGTGCAAGGCTGTAAACGAGATATGGCATACCCTTTCGCAGCCGGATCCTTCTTGCAAAAATCGGCACACTCTTTAACACTTCCGCAAGTGCGGCAGCAAGGCATCCGATAAAAAAGCCGCCGAAAAACCCATAAAGCAGGATTCCGACCCACCACAAGTGCAGTTTTATCTCATAGAGATACAGCAGATTGCCGAGCACTGCTCCCAGGACAATCGCATTCTCGTATTGGCGGGCACAATTCATTGTCTTTGTGACTGCCGCGATTCTTGGAACAATTCCGATCATGCAGAGAAATGCGAGAAAACTTCCTGCAATGATCAGGCCGGAACTGAATCCGATCACCGCGCGTAAAATTCCAACTGCAAAATCCATCATTCATGCTCCTCCTCTTTACGATCCGCTCCGGTAATCAGTGTTTCGTTGACATCTTTTTCATACAGTCGCATCTGCACTTCAAATGGAGTCGGATCATCGGAAAATGTTTTTCTGGCTGCATGATTGAAGAACACAACAATCCCAACCGCCAGCCCGAGAGAATAACTGATCTCTAAAATGCCCGGTCCGCCTGCTTTTTGCCCCGTCAGCCATTCATAGACTTTCGCAAACAATTCTTCAATCCCGACATCGTTGTTATAGGCCATAATGGAGATCGCTGCACCAAAAAAAGCAACCAGACAGACAAACGCAATTTTGGCATTCTGCTGCCATTTTCCCGTTTCTGACTCTGCTTTATAATAAACGATAAAATCTGTCTCGCCGAGATTGATCAGTTCGATTTCCTTGTCGATGGATTTTAATTCTTCCAGGATATTGACAATCGAAAATACTTCCTTTGCATTTGCTCCCTTTGGGAAATGATAAAGCTTTTGATTTTCAACCTGATATGTGATCTCCGGACTGCTGCAATATACTTCACCGAGATCTTTGACGATCAGATCCCGATGTTTGATGCATACACTTTCTTCGCCTTTAAAATATACATTCATAACGAATACCTCAGTTTTTTCAATCTTAAGATCAGTATGTGCAAAAGAAAAAAGATTATTACAACATTCGCTGCAATAATCTTTTTCTCTTAAAAATCCATTGCCATGCGGCTGGATTCTTCTTCGCTCAATTCGGTTACTTTTGTTTCCATGACGCGGTACACTCTCTGGCACATATTCAGCACGCTCGGCCGGTGTGTCGTCACAATACAGGTTTTGTTCGGCTTTTGCTGAATGATATTTTTCAGAACTTTTCGTTCCGTCGTAACATCCAGTGCCGATGTTGCTTCGTCAAGAAGCAGGACCGGTGCATCTCGAAGTACCGCTCTTGCGATTGCGATTCGCTGCGCCTGTCCTTCGGAAAATCCGCGCCCCCGTTCACCAATCTTGGCATTGATCGTATCCGGGATATTCTTCACAAAATCCCATGCACAGGCAATTTCCAGCGCTTTGATGATTTCTTCATCCGTCGCATCTTCCTTTACCATCCGCATATTCTCCGCAATCGTTCCGGACAGGATCGTGTTGCCCTGCGGAACATACGCAAACAGATGTCTGGTCTCCACATTCATTGGAATTTCATTTCCATCGGATGCCCGTAAGAACGACTGCCCGGAATCCGGACGGATCAAACCGAGGATCAGGCGGATCATCGTCGTCTTCCCTTCTCCGGATGGTCCGACCAGTGCGACGATTTCTCCCGGCTTGGCAAGAAATTCTGACTTTGTAATCACGTGCTGATCCTCAACATAGGAGAAGTCAACATCCTTCATCCGCACGGTAAATCCATCTTCCACAAACCGATCCAGCTCACTGCTCTCCGATATGTGTATCTCCTTTGGCAGTTCAACAAGTTCACGGATACGATGTGCCGATACGGAACTGTTTAAAAATGATGGAATAATGGAAACAACATTATTGAATGCCGAGGACAGATTGCTCCTCTGCTGCAGGAACAATGTCATCGTTCCGTAAGTAATATCATGCGTCCACAGCCGAAACAGACAATATCCAAATGCCGCATATTCCACAATCATTCCCATGATCGACATAAAGATTCCGGTCTTAATCGTAAACATATTGTATTCAAGACTGACATTTTTAAACTTTTCCTGCCATTTCCGCATTTTCTTTCCATATAAAGAAGAGATGCCAAATGATTTGATCGTATCAAAGTTATAAAACGTCTCTACCTCAAATGTCATCAGATTACTGCTCATTTCCTTCACTTTCTGTCCGTATTCCCGCTGCCTGCTGATCAGGAATTTTGACATCAGTAGCATGATCGGAGCACTTGCAAATGCCAGCAGAGACATGATCTTATCATAATGCCAGATAACTGCGAATGTCGCGATAAAATTGTATACCGCAATAATGATCGTCGGGAGCCAGCTGATCGCATTGCTGCTGACCGTGTTGACATCGCTGTTAAACCGGTTCAGCACATCGCCGTTATTGTATCGGTTAATCGCCATCCACTCGGCATCAATGATCTTATCAAAGATATCTGCCTGAATGTCGTTGTTAATATAGATGCTCAATTTTGTCGAAATCCGATTGATGACATTTGAAAAGATCAGGCTGAATGCCGCACTTCCCAGGGTGATCGCAATCATAACGCCAAGCCGGCTCGTCTGATATCCGGTAATAATGTCAATCATATATTTGCTCGCCACACTGCTGACAAGGCCCATCGATGTGCTGAAAATACCGAGTATCGTATAAAATATGATCGCTCCTTTGTATTTTTTACTATAAGAAAATATCCATTTCCAGTCGTCAATGATCTCCGAAAATGTTCCGTCTTTCCATTTTCCGATTAAAATTTCCAGTGAATCAAAGGAAATCTTTTTCCTCTTTTCCTCCATAATGTCCCCTTTTATCTTTATAACTATTTACCGTATCTTTATCATCTTTGAAAATGCAAATCTGCATTTTCAAAAAAAGGCATGGCTGCAGCAGCCACACCCTTTCGAATCGATGCTTTTATTTTCTTACTTTGATATGTGCTTCACGAAGCTGCAGTTCGGAAACTTCGCCCGGTGCTCCGCACATCAGATCCTGTGCATTTCCATTCATCGGGAACGGAATGACTTCACGGATATTTTCTTCATCGCGAAGAAGCATAATCATACGATCGACTCCCGGTGCCATACCTGCATGCGGCGGTGCACCATACTGGAATGCGTTATACAATGCTCCGAACTTTTCTTTCAGATCTTCTTCGGAATATCCGGCAATCTCAAATGCCTTCACCATAATGTCCAGATTGTGGTTACGAACTGCACCGGAAGATAATTCCACGCCATTGCATACGATGTCATACTGATAAGCTAAGATTTCTTCCGGATTCTTTGTATTCAGTGCTTCTAAGCCTCCCTGCGGCATAGAGAATGGATTGTGGGTGAAGATGATCTTCTTCTCCTTCTCATCATATTCATACATTGGGAAGTCATTGATAAAGCAGAAACGGAACGCATTCTTCTCTAACAGATCTAAGCGATTTGCAAGCTCCGTACGGATCTGACCTGCAAATAAATTCGCCTGCTTCTCTTTATCAGAGATAAAGAAAATCGTATCGCCTGCCTGTAATCCTGCAAGATCTGCAATCTCCTGCTTCATGTCATCCGGAATGAACTTATCGATCGGTCCTTTGTAAGTCATATCATCCTGAACCTGAAGATATCCAAGTCCTCCCATTCCGATATGTCTCGCAAAAGATTCAAACTTCTTGTGGAACTTCTTTGACATCTGCTGATGAACGTTAATCGCACGAACCGTCGTTCCATGGAACGGCTCAAACGTGCATCTCTGGAAAAAGTCTGTTACATCGACAATTTCAAGCGGGTTGCGCAGATCCGGCTTATCGGTTCCGTATTTTAACATTGCATCGGCATAGCTGATCACCGGATATGGTGCCGGTGTTACGGCTGCTCCTTCCGGTGCAAACTTCTCAAAGGTTGCCGTTAAGACTTCTTCGCCTGCACGGAAGACATCTTCCTGTGTTGCAAAACTCATCTCGAAGTCTAACTGATAAAATTCTCCCGGTGAACGGTCTGCACGTGCATCCTCATCACGGAAGCATGGCGCGATCTGGAAGTATTTGTCAATTCCGGATACCATCAAAAGCTGTTTATACTGCTGCGGTGCCTGTGGCAATGCATAAAACTTCCCTTTGAACTTACGGGAAGGAACGATATAATCTCTGGCACCTTCCGGTGAAGAAGCACAGAGGATTGGTGTCTGAATTTCTAAAAATCCCATCTCCGTCATCTTCTGTCTCAAGAAGCTGATCACCTGAGAACGGAACAGGATGTTGTCTTTTACTTTTGTATTGCGGAGATCCAGATAGCGGTATTTTAAACGCACATCTTCGCGCACTTCTTTGGACGTTACGATTTCAAATGGAAGCTGCTTATATACTTTGCCAAGTACTTCAATCGATATTGCTTCCAGCTCGATCGTTCCGGTCGGAATCTTTGGATTGTATGTTTCTTCATCACGTTTTTCTACAATTCCTTCAATGGATACGCAATCTTCTCTTGTGATTCCTTTTAATAAATCGGTATTGCGCATAACAATCTGCAATACGCCATACATGTCTCTCAAATCGATAAAGGAAACGCCGCCGTGGTCACGGATATTCTCTACCCATCCTGCAACCTTGCACGTTGTCCCGATATCGCTTTCACTGATCTCATTTAATAATCGGTTACGATAAATATTCGGTGTGTTCATAAAGTTTCTCCTTTTACTGCTGATTTGTCTTGATGGAGCTTCTGTCTCTTATGCTTTCATGCAAAAAGAAAGACTCTCCATCCATAACGTATTCTTTCGTCAGGACGAACAGTCATGTCCGCGGTACCACCTGATTTACTGCTTAGCAGTCTCTTACCGGCCGTAAAACCCTGCCTGCTCACGTGAGGCTTCCGGCGCACCTACTGGGAGTTTTGTTCTCCGTTCAGATTGCAGCTCAAAAGTGTTATTCACACGGTCTCATTCTTACGGGGTTTCCACCATCTCCCGCTCACTGGAAGCGAGCTTCCGTGCTACTTCTCTTCGTCATTGCCGTTAGAAATAACTATACCTTATTTTTAGAATATTTGTCAATATCATAGATCAAAAACAGGAGAGAAAATAGCAACGATTCCGCTTTCTCTCTACTTTATGATTCCCCAATGCTTCAATGCATATACAATTCCTTCTTCTTCGACTTTCAACGTCACAAAATCCGCTGCCTCCTCAACGATCTTACTGTGCTTGCCCATGATCGTCGCATGTCCCGCCGCTTTCAGCATCGTATAGTCATTTTCACTGTCACCGAATGCATAGACCTTTTCTCTTGGATAGCCGGACTTTTCCAGAATTGCTTCCAGCGCCGATCCCTTCGTACATCCTTTCGGCATGATCTCCGCATAATCTTCCGTCGGATGATTGATCATCTCCAGTTCTTCACCAAAAATCGATTCTAATTCTGCATACACTTCCGGGTTTTCATACATCACCGTCATCTTATTATAACCATTCTCATATTGATCTTCCCACTGTCCAAACTTTGAACGGTCTAATCCGAAATACTCCATGATCCGCTCATAGATCGCAGATCCGACCCTCGAACAATACGAAAAATCCTGCATCTCGTAATCCGCATAGATCACATCATCCTTGCCTTTTAAAAATTCGTTAAATCGGCGCAGGGTATCAACTTCTATGATCCGGTTCTCATATTCTGTTCCCCGGATGCATGCATATGCTCCATTTGTCGTGATAAAACCGTCAAACAGATACTGAACCGGCTCTACCATCGAAATGCTCCTGCCAGATGCCAGGATCGTCAGATATCCGTTTTGGCGGGCAGTCTGAAGTGCTTCAACCGTCTTTTTGCTGATTTCATGTATTCCGATGCTTCCGTCTACCAACGTGCCGTCATAATCAAATAAGAGGATTCCTTTGCTCTCTAACATAATATTCTCCTTTTTGTCATTCTGTCTTTTTATCATAAAAAAAATTGATTGTATATGCAAGGGATTTTTTGATTGTCTTGCACAAAAACTCCCAAAATGGTATCATAATGAAAGATTAAAACAGACACAAATGGATAGGAGGATTCCATATGACGAATAATGAGAAAGCCTTGAAGCTCCATGAAGAATGGAACGGCAAGATTACAACGACTTCCAAATGCGAAGTAAAGACAAAAGAAGATCTCGCACTCGCTTATACGCCGGGAGTTGCAGAACCGTGCAAGGTCATTGCGAAAGATCCGGAAGCAGCTTACACCTATACGATCAAATCAAACACGATCGCGGTTGTCTCCGACGGCAGTGCCGTTCTCGGCCTTGGCAATATCGGTGCAAAAGCAGCGATGCCTGTTATGGAAGGAAAGTGCGTCTTATTCAAAGAATTTGGCGATGTGAATGCCTTTCCGATCTGCCTGGATACGCAGGATGTTGATGAGATCGTCGATACGGTTGTCCGCATTGCACCCGCATTCGGAGGCATCAATCTGGAAGATATATCTGCTCCAAGATGCATTGAGATTGAGAATAAATTAAAAGAGAGACTGGACATCCCGGTTTTCCACGATGATCAGCACGGCACAGCGATCGTCGTACTGGCCGGAGTGATCAATGCCATGAAAGTAACCGGCAAGAACAAAGAGACGAGCAAAGTTGTCATCAACGGCTGCGGTTCTGCCGGAATGGCAATTGGAAAGCTTCTGCTCCGTTACGGCTTCCGCGATGTAACGATGTGTGACATCAACGGTATTGTCGGTAAGGATTCTGAAGGTTTGAACTGGGCACAAAAAGAGATGACCGAAGTGACGAATTTGCGAAATGCCAAAGGCACACTTGCCGATGCATTAGTCGGTGCTGATATCTTCGTCGGTGTTTCCGCACCGGGAATCGTCTCTCCGGAGATGGTTTCTTCCATGGCAGATGATGCCATTCTCTTTGCTATGGCCAATCCGGTTCCGGAGATCATGCCGGATCTTGCCCGTGAAGCCGGAGCAAGAGTTGTCGGAACCGGACGTTCTGATTTTCCGAATCAGGTCAATAACGTCGAAGTATTCCCGGGAATCTTTAAAGGTGCCCTGGAAGGACGGGCACCTGCGATCACGGAAGATATGAAGCTGGCAGCAGCAATCGCAATTGCTTCTCTGATTCCGGAAGAAGAACTGAGCGATACGAATATCCTTCCGGCTCCATTCGATCCGCGCCTTGCAGACACAGTTGCAAAAGCAGTAAAGGATCATATCTGAGATGCAATACAATAACTGGCACGGAAAGCGCTTTTATTCCTTTGACAGTTATATTAAGAACACGTTTGGGCAGAAACTATATAAGGTATCCCTGGATGCCGGATGTACCTGCCCAAACAGGGATGGGACTTTGGGTTACGGAGGCTGCACATTCTGCAGCGCCGAGGGTTCCGGAGATTTTGCTTCTTCCCGAAACCGTTCTATTGAGTCACAGATCGAAGATGGCATCGCTCTGATCTCGGACAAGTCAAACGCCAGTCGCTTTATTGCTTATTTTCAGGCATTTACAAGCACTTATGGACCAATCGATGATCTGAGAGATAAGTTTTATGCCGCTGCCAATCATCCGAAGATTGCGGCTGTCTCTATCGGGACACGACCGGACTGCCTTCCGGACGAAGTTCTGGAACTGTTATCCGAACTGAATGCAGAAAAGCCGGTCTTTGTCGAACTCGGACTGCAGACGATCCATGAGAAAACCGCATTGAATATTCATCGCGGGTATCCACTGGATGTATTCGAGAAAGCCGTTTATGATCTGCAGAAACTGGATATTCCGGTTGTCGTCCACCTAATCCTCGGACTTCCGGGAGAAACAAAGGCACAGATGCTCGAATCCGTTCGATATATGAATACGCTTCCCATCCACGGTGTGAAACTTTCCATGCTTCATGTATTAAAACACACTGCAATGGGAGATCATTACAGGAAGCAGCCATTTCCGGTATTTGAATTGGAAGAATACGTGGATCTTCTGATTGAATGCCTTGAGTGTCTGCGTGAAGATATTGTCATACATCGGATAACCGGAGACGGGCCAAAAGACTTGCTGATCGCTCCGCGCTGGAGTCTGAACAAACGTCTGGTACTCAATACCGTCGCCCATGAAATGAAAATCCGAAACACACGGCAGGGACTGCAATGCCGCCAATAAGGAGTGATGACCTATGCAGCAGGATGCAACAACTCTTTATAAGTTAATTATATTATTTATGCTTGATAAAGTTGACTTTCCACTGACCAATTCACAGATTTCTGAATTTATCCTGGAACAGGGATATACGAACTACTTCACATTACAGACGGCGATCAATGAATTGATCGAATCCGATATGGTTGAGATGGAGACGATTCGGAATTCCTCCCTCTATCATATCAAACAAGGTGGAAAAGAAGCACTTGATATGTTTGAAGACCGCATTTCCGATGCGATCAAACAGGATATCCTCTCTTACTTCGAGGAGAATAAGTACAAACTCCGCAACGAAGTAGAAATCACTGCGGATTACTATCCTGCAAAGAAGGATGAATACTATGTTCTCTGTAAGATCAAAGAAAAGGGAAATATCCTGTTGGAATTAAAGTTAAATGTTATGTCAAAAGATCAGGCAATTAAGATTTGTGATGACTGGCACACGGACAGTTCCGATGTCTATGCCTATATGGTCGAAAAGCTTATGATGAAATAAAGGAGACACGCATTCGTGCCTCCTTATTTTCTTATGCTTCTTCCTGATCCAATACAAACTCGTCAATAAATTCCCAAATCTCTTCTCTTCCCTGTTTTGTTATCGAAGAGTAGGGAAAAATCGGCGTATTGCCCCGAAGTCCTAATTTCTCGCGGATTGCTTTCAAGTGCTTCTGCACCTGGCTTCGCTTTAATTTATCCAGCTTTGTCGCAATGATGACCGGATAATATCCGTTTGAGATGATCCATTCATACATCTGACAGTCATTGGCAGATGGATCATGCCGGATATCGATCAGCAGGAAGACGATTGCAAGCTGCTTCGATGTATGCAGATATCGTTCGATCATTTTCCCCCACTTTGCTTTCTCTGCCGCGGAAACTTTCGCATAACCGTATCCCGGCAGATCTACAAAGTACAGTGCATCATTAATATTATAAAAGTTGATCGTCTGCGTCTTTCCCGGCTGAGAAGAGATTCTCGCATAAGACTTTCGGTTCATCAGTCCATTGATCAGAGATGATTTGCCAACGTTTGATTTGCCGGCAAATGCCACTTCAGGGAGTTTATTTTCCGGCAATTTACTCGTGTATCCACAAACCGTCTCCAAATTGATGCTTTTTATCACCATAATACCACATCCTCCTACACAAAAGCGGCTTCAATAATTTCTCCCACGCGTGTGGCGTAGGTAATCTTCAAACCATCCGTAATCTCTTTATCAATATCCTTGACATTTTTTTTATTTTTTAACGGAACAAATACCTCGGTTACTCCCGCATTTTTCGCAGCCAGCAATTTTTCTTTCAGCCCGCCGATTGCCAGAACATGTCCCCGCAGCGTGATCTCACCGGTCATTGCAATGTCACCGCGGATCTTGCTTCCGGTAACCGCCGATAAGACGGCAGTTGTCATCGTAACGCCTGCAGACGGTCCGTCTTTTGGTACGGCACCTTCCGGAACATGGATGTGGATGTCGTGCTTTTCGAAGTAGTCTTCCGGAATCTGATATTGCTCCGATACGGAACGGACATAACTGATCGCGATCTGCGCGGATTCTTTCATCACATCGCCGAGGTTGCCGGTCAGCTGTAACTTTCCCTTTCCGGGCATGGTATTGACTTCAACCTGAAGCGTATCTCCTCCGACACTTGTCCATGCAAGCCCGCGGACGATTCCGCATTTTGCCTCCAGATCTTTCTCATCATCCGTAAATGGAGCTGTCCCTAACATCTCTCTGACGCGCTTTTTCGTGATCGTAACCGTTTCCTTATCTTTCTCCAGAATTAATCTGGCCGACTTTCGGCACAGATCTCCGATCTTATGTTCCAGCGAACGGACGCCCGCCTCCCGCGTATAGTGCCGGATAATCTCGAGAATTGCCTCCTTACGGAAACGCACCTGCTTCTTATCCAGACCATTTGCTTCCAGCTGCTTTTTGACAAGATAACGGTCTGCAATATGGAATTTTTCATTTTCGGTATAACTGGACACTTCTATGATCTCCATCCGGTCATACAACGGTTTCGGAATCATCGATGCATCATTTGCTGTCGCAAGGAACAGCACTTCGCTCAGATCCAGCGGTACTTCCAGATAATGATCGCGGAAATTCACGTTCTGCTCTCCATCCAGAACTTCCAATAGTGCGGATGCTGTATCTCCGCGCTGATCTTTTCCGGTCTTATCGATCTCATCGAGCAGAAGCAGCGGATTGGAAACCTGAGCTTTCTTAATTGCTTCTGCGATTCGTCCCGGCATCGCTCCGATATAGGTCTTTCTGTGTCCGCGGATCTCCGCTTCGTCCCGGACACCTCCTAAAGAAATCCGAACATACTTTTTATTCAAAGCACGTGCGATGGAACGTGCAATCGATGTCTTTCCTGTTCCCGGAGGTCCGACCAG
>Ga0129309_1001508_pt1 | contig 11395 bp, 17 predicted proteins | sample L1105metagenome_FD_94439 | JGI IMG/M metagenome (GOLD analysis project Ga0129309, IMG submission 94439) | Ring-tailed lemur group fecal microbial communities from Wisconsin, USA - L1105 metagenome | ecosystem: Host-associated > Mammals > Digestive system > Large intestine > Fecal | place: USA...
ATCCTCCTTTTGGTTATGTTTTCTTATCAATTACATTATACCAAATTAAGGAGGATTTTGCTTTTCTATTTTATATTTAATTCATCTTACATATTATTACATCGTTTTTCAGTGGTCTCGGTATCTCCAGCTACCATCAGCGAATTAAACAAGAAAGCCTACGTCCATATCGAGGACTGGCGGAACCGACCGCTACAGGGTAGGCGCTATCCCTACGTCTATGTGGACGGAATTTACCTGCGTCGCAACTGGGGTGACAAGTACGAAAATGTAGCGATTGTGGTAGCAATCGCAGAAATGAGGACGGTTACCGTGAGGTTTTGGGTGCTGCCGAAGGGATGAAAGAGGACAAGACCAGCTGGGTTAGCTTCTTTCAGTGGCTCAAAGGGCGTGGTCTGGCCGTGGTAAAACTGGTTGTGGGCGACAAGTGCTTGTGGATGCTGGAGGCAGCCTACGAAGTGTTTCCCGAAGCCAAATACCAACGTTGCACCGTACATTTCTACCCCAATGTATTCTCTGTTGTGCCACGCTCCAAGGGGAAACTAGTAGCAAAAATGCTCAAGGCCATTCATGCTCAAGAGAGCAAAGCTGCCGCCAGAGCAAAGGACAAGGACGCAGTTGCAGCACTCAAAGAAATGAAGCTCAAGGAGGCGACTAGAAAGGTTGAGGATGGTATTGAGGAAACGCTGACCTACGCTGACTTTCCCTCGGAGCACTGGACAAGAATCCGTACCAACAATGTCATTGAACGCCTCAACCGGGAGATCCGCCGCAGAACCAAGGTTGTGGGTGCTTTCCCAGATGGCAATTCTGCCCTCATGCTGGTTTGTGCTAGGCTGCGTCATGTGGTCTCTTCACAGTGGGGCAACAAAAAGTACATGAATATGGAGCACTTAGAGGCCACCTTGGAGGATGCCTCTTTTGCTGCTTGACTTCACTCGCTGAGAGCCTGCAAACCTTTTTGCGCATAAATCTTGACACTACCAAAACTTTCAAACTTGTTGTGGCTTGAGAGCTTTATTCTGAACAATTATTCAATTGTCATGATAAAGTCTTTTCATCGCTACCCAATATAATTCATAATTTAGGGCTTCGGCATTGCCAAAGTCCAAAAATCATTTTAAAATCCGTGCTGCAATCTTTGCTGATTTTCCTCCGCTATTCTTTACAATGTACATAGCCCCATCAGCTTTATTTAACACCTCGCTCGAAGTATTACAAGTATCATCTATTTCAGCAACGCCAATGCTAATGGACGGCTCCCAGTACTTTGTGATTTCATCTTGAATATGCATTTTAACTTCATTGTTCAATTTTCTTGCTAGGCAAATTGCATCCTCTGCATCGCAATAATTGCAAATCACTAAGAATTCATCCCCTCCAAGCCTACACTCAATATAAATTCTATTTATTTTAGAAAAAATAACTTATCATTCCGGCTCCAAACACATCTGTTATTGCATGTGCTAAGAAAAATGGAAATAAGTTTTTCTCTTTCATTCTTGTATATAGGAAATAATAAATTCCCCCTACTAAAAAACCTATAGCTATAGCTGAAATATTCCCTTGATAAGTATGGAAGGAATAGCGTACAAAAATAGAATAAATAAAATAATATTTTCTCTTATCTGGTGCAACGCTTAAACAAATTCCTAAGAAAAATATCTCCTCATAAAATCCATTCAAGATTGAATACAATAATAGTGATAAATCTATTGTAGAAAGCTTACTTAAAAATACATTTGTCTCCTGAGTTTCATAAAATATAGAATTATCTACATTTGGATAAGCAAATATATTGTATATCAACATAAAATATAAATCGAATAACAATGCTACTCCAATAAATAACGCAATTCCTATTAAAACCGATTTTAAATTTATTCTTATCTTCCACTTAGAAAAGTCAAAGTTTCTAAAATACAAATATATAAAAGCTAAGAGTAGTAATACAAACTGAAATATAAGAGCATACCAATTAGCACTGCTTGTAAACTCTGGTATCTGTGCTGTATTAGTATCTGGCAAATACAAAAATGATGATATTGAATTCCAAATGAAATAACCAAACATTATTATGGTAATGATTAATATATCCCACCATCTTAGATATTGTATTTTATCTTCTTTTCTCCATCTTAAAATATTCATAATATTCAACCTCTCTTTTTTATTTATTTTTGGAAACTATACTTCTATATTCTCAGTTGGACTAGTTTCCTTTGCATCAAATTTATCTGTAATACTTCTTTTCCCTTTTATAAATAAGTCATAGTAAAGCCATATTACAAGAATCATTTGTACTACTATACTTAGTATACTTCCTTCAACTCCAAACTTACCACCAGATAAGTAGCTTGGTCCATGTGTTGTGACATGTATAAAAGTATTTCCAACACTTGTTCCACTTACAGGAATTCTCAAATATTTGGTGTCTCTTTTACTTTACAAATAAATTTTAAACGCTCTCTAATATTGTTAATACACTTAACATAATCCGAATTCTTCATTGTTCAAAAAAGCTAGTCTCACCATCAGGGAGATAGGTATCATTTAAAAGATTATCTATTTCACATGCAATTTTAAAATTTATATCCTTTTCATTGTCAGAGTTTATTCTAAAAGAATTCTGCAAAGTATAGTTCTTTTTATATCTAGCATTCTCCATTAACAATGCACGAACATCTACTAGAATTGATTCAAGAAACATGTCCTCTAAAAATATATCATCCTTAATGAAATTCTTATGTCGAAATAAAAAATAGTCCATCTTTCTTTGTATTTTTATAATCTGGTTATTATATTGCTCTCTATATCTGCAGAATTCATTAAAATCTAAACCGTGTACAAAAATCTCTTCTTCCATGTTTATCCTCCAATTCTCTAGAACCAAAATCAAACATTTATCTTAAACTTCTATGCCATCTATATTTTTGGCTTTTTTCGGGGTCAAAAAAGTCATTTTTCGTCCGTTTTTCGACCCCAAAATCGGCTCCAAACCACTACATGTTGTGGTCAAACCCTATTATTTCTCCTTCGAACCACAATACGTCATCAGAATCATCGTCTCAGTCGTAGCTTGCTGCCAATCAGCCTTCGCTACGCTTGACTTCTTGGGCAAGCCTGACATGAGACGCACATCTGCTTCTTCAGTCGTTTCACTCCTTCACAAGTCGTGTTACGGCTTCAACATGCCTTGAGAGGTCAATAAAGATGTGGTGGAAAGATAGTAATCCCTTGGTGGATTCCTATTTAAAACTAATAAATACTTATATTAAAATTAAATACACCCAAATTTAGATGTATTTAAAGTAAATTCTCATATTTCTGTTTTCCATATAGAACGCGTATAATAATAACTTGTTTCATTTCTTCCTGGGCTAAATAAAATACTATATAATTATCAACAATTAGTTTTCTATAACCCTTATTTCTTAGATATTCATCCGCCACATAATTACATGAAAAAGGAAACTCTCTTAATCTCATAATTTCTTTTTCTATTCTATCTAGGATGTTAGTAACCGAAGATGTTGCAAATAATTCCTAAGATATATATCTATAGATATTATCTAGATCGTCTGCCGCTTTTGTGGTCACTTTTATAGTATAGTTATTTGGCATACCTATCTTTTAAGCTTTCAAATACTGCCCCAGCATCCAAAAGCTTTTCTCCATTATTAATTTGATTTTCAGCTTCTGCTAACTTTTCATATAAATCCGCTTTGGCCAATTTATCTTTATAAGTTTCCATACTCATAACAACTAGGTGACCATATCCATTTTTGGTAATATAGATAGGCTCTTTACTTTCTTCACAAAGCTTCGATATTTCAGTTGTATCTCTTAAATCCTTTATTGGTCTTATCTCAATCATAATATAGCCTCCTTAGAAATACTATGACTTTATTATAGCATAATTATGATTATTTTGCTATTCATTTTGCTAGTTCCTCAAAGGCTCTCATATGCTTAGACAAAATATTTTTAGCTACATCTTCTACTTCTATATCATCAACTATTTCTTCTTTTTCAAGCTGACTATATTCTATTAGTACATAACGTGGTTTATTATTTTTTAGTATTACTGCTGCTCCGTTTTCATCTACCATTCTTGCTACTTTTGAAAAATTTTGATTAGCTTCTGATATTGAAACTAAATTATTTATATTAATATTCATAAAATCATCTCCTATCTATCTAATATTAGACCCTATCATTTAGGATAAATTCAACTTAAGTCAATAGTTTTTTAATTACAAACTTAACCTGTATGAACTGTTCTAATTATAATTTCTATACCACTTCTCCTTGGTTGAAAATTTGGCACCATAACCATTAGCTGCTCTATTCCTTCTAATGATGTTCCATACATAAATAATTTTGACATTATTCTCAGTCTTTTCTTTCTGTTTTTAGGCATAAAAAAACGAAGTTTATATTGGTCTATAATTGACCTAAACTTCGCCTCTTTATTTTCTATATTTAGTTTTGGATTTGTATAAAAATAAATGCATTAAGATATTGATATCCTAATACATTTATAGTTTCTATTACTAAGTTTTTATATATATTATTTAGATTATTTCTTATTTGTTAGATGAACAAAATATAAAGAATGCAACATAATTGATAAAATCTCTTTATTTACGTATATGTTTTATTAATGTTATTGCTCTATCAATCCTTTTTTTCAAAAATGTTCTTTTGTCTGGCAAAAGGGTTACTCCACTTCTTTTTGCAATTTCTTCAACAACATAGTCAATACTTCTATTGTCTGTTATGATTTTTTCTTCAGTAATTTCAGTATTAAAAACTTCAATACAACGATCAATTTGGGATTTTGCCCAAGTTTCACCTCGCTCAAGTCGTTTGTTCAACCGTTTTAATATGGTTTCTTTATCAGCATATAAGATATAATGCTTTAAAATTATACCGTCATCTCTAAGCCTTTGGATTATTTCCTCATAGTATTGATGATTATTTATGGTCATAGGTACAATAATTATACCTAAATATTCCAAGGCAATATATTTTAACATTTCATAATTAAATGATCGCCATTGCCCATGATCTTGAAAATCAGACTTTTGAATCTCCTTTGGTGTGTTATTACGAATAAAATATCCGATATTTTCAGGATCATAAACAAAGGAATTGGGAAGTCTTCTATTTAATTCAAAGGCACATGTAGTTTTTCCAGAACCAAATGCACCGTTTAACCAAATAATCATTTGTATATCCTCCCTTAGATATAATTTTACTTCATATAATATAACTTATATTCATTAATAGTATATAATTCACCCATCAATTTATCAACCAAACTTAACCACCTTCCCCTGCAATCACTCAAATTATCCAATGTCATCTATATTTTCGCCTATTTTAAAGGGTCAAAAAACGGTGTTTTTCCACTGATTTTCGACCCAAAATCCGTTCCCTAACCACTACATGTTGTGGTCAATCCTTATTTTTTCTCCTTATCACCATAATACGTCATCAGAATTGATACTTCAGCCGTAGAATGTACCCAATCAGCCTTCGCTATCGCTCGTCTTCTTAGACATTCCTGGCATGAGGCGTACATCTACTTACAATTCACTTCGTTCCTTGTAAGCAGTGTTACGACTTCCACATGCCTTGTTGCTGTGATTCTGATGGCCGTCGGGCCTGATAGCCCCTTGGTGTCAAAAATATATTTAACAATTCCTCCACTCAAACCTTATTTTTATAAAAATACTATATTATGTAGTGGCATGGCAATCTGGACTTTTCTTATTTAATCTTAAAAACATAAGAACTACAGATTAAATAGTGGTCCGTTAATTACCTACTATTCAATCTGTAGTAAATATGTCCATAAATAATTTGTTGATTTCATCCCAAATCTACGTTGATTATTTCATTTAATTAAAAGGTAATTCCAATATTTCTGTAAAATTTCCTAGAATAACTAAATAAATACCTTTTACCAAATATGATTTCTTTTTCTCTGAAAATTGCGCATATGCATCATGTAATTCTTCAATTGATACACTAACAATCCATAACCTGTTTTTTTATACACACGAATTTAGTACAACCCTGGAAACTACTTAATTAACTGTGTGAAATTCATTTTCTTTCGAAAATAATGTTTCTCAATAAAGTCTGGTAACTGCACCTCTAACCATTCGTTTATTGCATTTAATGATGGTATCATTCCCATTTGAAATTGAATCCTTGTAATTTTATTCACCATCTGTTCAAAAGAATCTAAAGAAAATACTATTTTTTGAAACTGATGTCATTCGCCTTAATAAAATCAATAAATTCTTGTATCCACTTGATATTTCCTTCATCGCCATAATCATTCAAAATATAAAAGCCAACTTCATCTATTTCATCACAGAAATATGTCTTACCAGCTTGATCCACTTCATAAAAGTTTACAACATCATTCTGCTTAAGGAGGTTTGGAAACTTCTCTGCAATAATTTTAGGGTGCTTTTTAACCTCTCTTCTTAGATCTATATCCTCCCACAGAATAATTTTGAATGAATAATCACGTTTTATAGAATTTAGCCAATCTTTCATGTCAGCAGTCAGCGTCGCAGATATTGCTAATAAAAAATAATCAATTTGATGTTCTCTTGCTGAGTTTAAAGACTCTGCTAAGTCCGATTTTGATATTTTTTTCTCTGTATACCTTTTTGATTGACATAACCATGTTTATAGTTCAGTAGTATTACCTATCAATTCTGTTACTCTTTGAGCCATTATATCTCTGCCACGATCACTCCCAGATTTTCCATACCATTTAAGGTTAGTAAAGCCATTATGCTCTAATAATATATAGCAAAGTTCTTAAAATTCTGTTGGAGTTATATTTTCCCATTTAATCATTTCACACCTACTTTCATTTAATTTTTTATGATATTTTTAATTTTTGTAATTCTTTTCAAAGTTATTAGTATTTTTCACAATACCCATCTTATATATTTATTCTTTTGTATTCCCACACTCCATATCAATAACCATAGAAACATTAATATGCTTTTAACTGTTTATTACGAGATTTATCACCTTCACTTATAAAAACAAAATAGTTGAATATGTGCTAAAATTAAGGATTTCTACGTAGTTTTTTTAGAAATACAACTACTCACAATGCCTTGAGGTAACAATAAAGATGTCGTAAGTATCTAGTACCCCCTTGGTGGTAAAATTCATATCTCTCATTTATCATACTTTCTTTTTTTTGAATCCCATTTTTCAAAGAATTCATCTTCCTTAAGAATTGACTCATAAGGTGGTGATATAAAGTCAATAATTATATTAACAACATCTATAAAATCTAATTTATAATTTAATATCTTATTGCAGAAATTATCCCATCTTTTTTGAACTTCTGTATCTTCCGTTAGTCTAAGGATATCAGTAATCGAGTCCTTCTCATATGCTCTTCCCCTATTTGATAAGGTTTCATACAGTGCTTCTTGCAATTTTCTTCCCTCAAAGTCGAATGTTGTTGCTATATAGAATATGTCATAAAAATCCTTCATCCTACCTGTCATTTCCATAAGTGAAATAATTGCATCAATTTTTTCTGCTATTGTTGATTCTAAGGAATAAGTAAAAATCTTAGGCTGTTCAAAATCTGGAAGTAAAACTGGCAAAGTCCTTTCAACTGGTGAAGGAACTATAATATCCCCAACACCAAAATCTATGCTAAAAGGAGTTCTGGTTCTTCCAATAATTCCAATAAGGTTAACTCTAACACCACTGTATTCCTTAAACTCACTAATGACTTCTAAGTTTCTAATCTGAAGCTCAATAAAATCATTCTTAGTTTCTACAAGGAGAACTTCGTTAATAAGCTTTTCTATGGTATTTATATCATTAGAATAATTTCTCAGCAAATAATCTGCATCAATTGTTGGTCTGGAGGTGAATTCACTAATTGAATATAAAAAATAGCCACCTTTAAGAATTAAATTGGTTTTGTAATTTGACATAGCAAGTCTTCTAATAAATTCTTCTTGGCAAAATAAATTTAGTAATTGTTGTAATGAAATACCCTTTTTCTTTGATTCATTTTTAAGTCTTGCTAATATGGACTCTAATTTATTTTTCATTATAACCACACTCCAATATATGTTTGGACTTTATTCTTTAGATTTAATACCTTAGAATATTCTAGGAGCTTTTTTATATCCTTTTTTGGGTCTTTTACATATCTTTGAATAGCATTGCTAAATACTTCCCTTTCTATTTTACTTTCATGTCGTAAAACATCACATATTGTTCGATCTCTGTTAAATATTTTTACATCTACACCCTCTATTTGATTTATATCCACTCCCACATCTAAAAGTTTTGATTCCATATAAAATACATCTATTAATGGATAATCTATTTTATATTGATTTTTTTCACTGTTCCTATCTACAGCTATTTGCCAGGATGAAGGTATCCTATCTGTATATTCATATACCATCAAAGCGGATTCAAGAAAAATTACTGCATTAGGAAATAATCTTGCTATTACAACTTCTTCTGGGTATATATTGCCTGTAAGTTCATAAAATCCTCTTTTTATCTTTACAATGTCACCATTTTCTATTAATTTATTTATTTGTCTACTATAAAATCCGAGTTCATTAAGTTGATAAGTTCTTAGTATTCCACCATTATTTTTGAAAGCTTTATAAAGACATTTTTTATCCATTTCGCACCTCCATACCCACATCTCTAATTAGGGTGTGGGTTGTTTAGTGCAATTATAACACAAGACTTAATCTAAAGTAAAGTTTTTTAATTCTTGTAAAATAATAAACTATATCATTGCTACTCAGAAAAATTAGTACCCATAACTATTAGCTGTTCTATTCACTCCAATGATTTACCATACATAAATAATTTTGACATTTTTCTCATTCCCTTCTTTCTGTTTTTGGGCACAAAAAAACGAAGTTCTTTGGTCTTTTTGACCTAAACTTCGCCTTTTTTATTTTATTATCTAGTTTTAGTTTGTATAAAAAAAAGAATGGTATACCATTCTTAATCCCGCTAATGGAATATTTGGTAACAGGCACAACCCACGCCTTCCAACGGTTAACTAAAGTTTAACACAAAATATCACATCTGTCAAATTGTTTTTTGATAATTTGATTTTTTGATACTCAATTATATTAAATGTGTTATCCTATTATCTTTAGAAAATTAAGATTTCTATATTTTAATTTTAGGCTATGTTTTAATATAATGTTGAAATTTAAAGGGATTTTTAAAGGAAGCCAAATGACTTCCTTTAATCCCCACTTTGAAGAAAAGTACAGGTGTCAAAGACACCTGTCTAATGTCTACTTTATAAAGTTTGCTTCTTTGATAATTTAACTGAAATGCTAATACCAATTCCAGTAAGAGTTCCACTTATTACACCATATAAAGTATTATTAATATTAATTACATATATGCCAATAACTCCAATAATTAATATGCTTATCATTACACAGCAAATACAAAAGAACGCTTTCAATTCTTGTCTTATGGAAAGTCTCGAACTAACCTTGTTTGTAACATTATATTTATTATCAATTTTAAGATAGATAAGTTGACTTATCATCATAGAAAGTAACATTGGCAGTGCTTTAACTAATGAATTAGCCATAGTTTCTACCCCTCCCTAAAAGTTTCTTGTTTTATAAATGTGTACTAAATTATAGTTAAGTTACACTCTAATTATAGCATTAATATTAAGATAACGTATATATTCATACAAATATGGGTTCTCTTTCTCTAAAGTCTGCTGTTTTTGTATAAGCATACGCAACATTGCTTTGAACCATAAAGTTCTTTACTTTTATGGCTTCTTTATCATTTTCAAATACTTCAATCCATTTAAACCAGTACATATAGTTACTGATATATTTGGTAGCAACACCATTAAACCTATTCATCCACTTCTTTAATTTGCTGTGAACAGCATTTATGTGCTGAATATGATATATACCTTCTTTGTGCTTTCCTCTTTTTATACGCTTATGGTCTAATGAAAAATCATGGGCAAATTGAACATAACTCTTATGACTATCAGTACAAAGGATAGAGTTATCCCCTATACGACCATCATAGAGCCTTTCTAATTCTTTGTGTGTCACTCTACCTTTACATATTAGTTCCATGATTAAATTACCCTGTCTATCAATTGCAGTCGCTATACATACTTGTTCATTAGATATACCTCTCTTTTTAACCTGTTTCCCTCTCTTACGGGATTTTCTTGGCATTTTAGAAGGCTTTGTTCCTTTAAAACTCTCGGCAAAAAATACTTCATCAGCCTCAATAACACCCTCAACAGAGCCTATACCAAAAATGCTCTTATACAGTCAAGGATTTTATGCCTCCAAAAGAAACTTGTTGCTATATTGATACCAACTATTTCGGCACTCTTTCTAATGGAGTAACCATTTATCATACACTTTGCATATTTAAGCCATTTATCTAATGTTTTCTTGCTCTTGTAAGTTGCAGAGTTAGTGAAGTCAGTAAAGGTTTTTCTACATGACTTACAGATATATCTTTGCTTACCATTGTATTTTCCGTTTCGTGATACGGTTTCAGCACCACAATGAGGGCAGACTTTCCCCTTGGCAAATCTAAATTCTTTGACTTCCTGTGTTATTTGGTTTACTTGAGAACCTAATACAAGCACTTCTTCTAAAAAAGAATATATATGCTGTTGTTGGTATAACGGTAATCTTTGTATCTGTTCTATTAAATCGTTTGAATCCGCCATAGTCATGCCCTCCTTCTGTTGTATATAGCATAATTATAGCATATTCACGAATTTACATCAAATTTCAACATTAATTTAAAACATAGCCTTAAATTATTACATAAATTCTGATAATTGTTCATTAAATTTCTCCAATTCTTTTAAATGTTTTTTTGCATAATCCTCAATATCTTCATGCTTTTTAAATGTCTGTTTTAACATATCTAAATGATGATGCTCATTATATATAATTTTTTTATTTTCAACTATTTCATGTACTGCTATCAGTTTTTTGTTATAATATGCATGTAGATTATTTTCTATAACTTGTATTGTAACCTTTTTACCAATAAATTCTGACGGAACTGAATACATTTTTTTCTTATAATGAAATAATGCATTTAGATTAACAGTCGCTTTTATGGTAGAAATCTTGTAGAAAGAACAAATTTTTTCTTGTGGTAGAGGGGAAAGATGTTCTTTCTCTTTTTTATATACAAGGATAGGTGATACTCCTGTACCTTGACATATCCTTGAATTTGCCTCATTTGTAATTTGTTCAAGTTTTTCATGTAATTCTTCAAGATTATTTAAAGTGCCATTATATGCCATTATTTCATCAATGACCCTCAT
>Ga0129309_1001510_pt1 | contig 11369 bp, 8 predicted proteins | sample L1105metagenome_FD_94439 | JGI IMG/M metagenome (GOLD analysis project Ga0129309, IMG submission 94439) | Ring-tailed lemur group fecal microbial communities from Wisconsin, USA - L1105 metagenome | ecosystem: Host-associated > Mammals > Digestive system > Large intestine > Fecal | place: USA...
AACTGAGCGATCTGCTTGTCCCATACGCAGATATGGTTGAGCAGCCAGTCTACCACGTTTTTCTTAACAGCTTCCACGAATGCTTCTGAAGGACCTTCTTCTTCAACCAGCATTTCCTCCAGTTCACCGACTGCTTTTACAAAAGCAGCATGCTGTGCTTTGTGCGCATCCAGAAGCGGATAGTTATTTTCTTCCTGAAGTTTTTCTTCATCCGCAAAATGCTTATTCACATAATCCATCAGAAAATCCATAGTCTGTACTGCTACGATCTTCTCTGTTCCCACTTTACATTCTTCTGTCAGCTTGTTTACTCTGCCGATCAGTTCCTGATGCTGTCCATCGATCAGCTCATTGCCTGTTCTTAAAGAATCGTCAAAAAGAATTGCCATTTTCCATTCCTCCCGAAGTTATTTTCTTATTTTGCAGAATCCAGAACATCTGCCTTTCCCGCACATTATAACAAAAGCGCAGGCATATTTCAACCCATTACACAAGGCTGCGCACCCGTTTCTCGTGCCGGAATGGCAAAAACGTCATTATCCGTATCTTACATTTTGATCCACCCAAGCACATTTGCTACCGAACTGAGCAAAATGACTGCCACAAAAAACGGGCAGAGGTATTTGATCATAACCTCAAAAATCTTTCTTCTTTTAAACGGCTCTCCGTGTTTCTGCACTTCCTCTGCGATCTTGTCCACTCCGATTATACGCACTACAAGCAGACAGGTCGCCATGGCCGCGATCGGCATCATCACGGAATTTGTCAAAAAGTCAAAGAAATCGAGGAACGGCATTCCGATGATCTGCACAAAGGCCAGAGGGCCATAGCCGAGAGAAGACAGCGTTCCAAGCACCACAATGATCACACCCATAACGATCGTCGCTTTATGCCTGTTCCAGCCAAGCTCATCCTCGAAGGTCGACACCGCGCTTTCTGTCAGCGCGATCGCACTGGTAAGCGCAGCAAACAGCACCAGCAAGAAGAACAGGATTCCCGCAGCGGTACCGAATCCCATGCTTGCAAGTACTTTGGGGATCGTAATGAACATCAGCGACGGGCCTGCCTGCAGCGTATCCATCTCCCCTCCTGAAAAGGCAAATACTGCCGGAATGATCATCAGTCCTGCCATGATCGCGATCGCCGTATCAAAAATCTCCACATTCCGGGTGGCACCTTCTATCGAAATATCTTCTTTCATATAAGACCCGAAAGTGACTAGGATTCCCATGGCAATGGAAAGCGAATAAAACATCTGGCCCATCGCGGAGACAACTGTCATCCATGAAAACTGTTCCATGTTAGGTACAAGGAAATATTTTACCCCTTCGAAAGCTCCCTCTCTTGTCATGGAGTATCCGGCAATGATAACCGCCAGCACAACCAGGATCGGCATCATAAATTTTGATACGCGCTCAATCCCGTTTCTTACTCCCGCAAAGATGATCACCAGCGTAGCTGCAGCAAAGATCAGAAACCAGATTTCCACAGATGCGCCGCCGGAGATAAACTCTGTAAAATAACCGTCCGCCGCTATCTCATTTACATTTCCTCTGAGATATTCAAACAGGTATTTGATAACCCATCCGCCTATCGTAGAATAGTACGGAACGATCAGCATCGGGATAATCGCATTGATCCATCCTCCTGCTCTCCAGCCTCTGGTTCCTCCCACCGCGTGAAACGCTCCTACCGGACTTTTCTTCGTCATACGCCCCAGTGCAGTCTCCGCCATGATCATCGTATAGCCGAAGGTCACCGCAAGCAAAATATAGACCAGCAAAAAGATGCCTCCGCCATACTTTGCTGCCAGATACGGGAATCTCCAGATATTTCCGAGTCCGACAGATGCGCCTGCCGCCGATAAGACAAACCCTATCTTGCCTGAAAAACTGCTTCTTTTTTTCTGCTTATTCATCTTCTCTCTCCACTTTCGTATTTTACGGCGTCAGAGCCGGAAGACCGGAATCCGCCTGTTATTTTTGCCCATCGCCATTTCATCTATACTACCACAAAACAAAGCGCATCTCAACCCATTCCCGTACATTTTACCCATGCAAAGTTCCCTTTAAAAGATTGCGCAAAAGCGCACTTGCCGGGCATATCGCGCAAAAAACACCTCCGGCCCGTTTTACCGGCCCGAAGGTGTATTCTGTATCGTCTACTCATATGAAAATACCGGACGCCCTGTTTTTTCGTCCCATCCAAGCTTCATCAGCATTGCATGTCTGTTCGGATTGTACAGAGGATCTCCCACTATTTTTTCCTCTGTCCTCGCATGGTAGACCATGACCGGATTTCCCTCTTCGTCCTCTGTAAAGGAATTATGCCCCGGTCCGTAAATCGATCTGGATGCATCTGTCTTCAGCACCGGATAACGGTCCTTCTCCCATGAACGGGGATCCAGAAGGTCCGCGTCCTCACTGGCTGTCAGCATCCCGATACAATAAGCCGCCCCCGTCTCTGAAGCGGAAAATGTCAGATATATCTTTCCCTCGTGGTGAATCACCGCCGGGCCTTCGTTTACCCAGAAGCCAACGCGTTCCCAGTCATAATCCGGTGTGGTAAGCAGCACCTGCACGGTTTTCAGTTTGCAGGGCGATTCCATCTCTGCAATATAAAGATTGGAAATCTGTTTGCCAACGCCGACTTTTTCCGCCCACACATAGTAACGTCTGCCCCTGTTCTCAAAAACGGTGGCATCAAGTGAAAATGCTTCAAAAGAAAAGTCATCTTCGTCTGCTCTTCCCATTTTGCCCCGTTCCTCCCACTTTGAAGTAAGCGGATCTTCACCAAGGCATTCCAGCACATAGGGGCGGATCGCCCATACGTCATCCACATCTCCTCCGGCAAAGTAAATATACCATTTTCCGTCCAGATAGTGAATCTCCGGCGCCCAGATATGCTCGCTTAAAATTCCTTTTTTGTGCTTTTCCCAGACGGTCACTTCCTCTGCCTGTGCAAGCCCTGCAAGCGTTTGGCTGCGGCGCAGGACGATCCGGTCATAGGCCGGTACCGAGGCTGTGAAGTAATAGGTCCCATCTGTATGTTTATATACATATGGATCGGCTCTCTGCATGATCCATGGTTCATTATATTTCAGTTTCTGATCCATCTCCCACCTCCGTTTTGATCATTTTTACTGTCTGGCAAGACGGATTACATTCCATGAGGCTTTCTTCAGAAGACTGCTCATCCTTCCCTGATCGATCCTGCTTCTGTCCGCTGTTTTGGGAGCTGCCAGTTCCTGATCCGCACTGTTGCAGATCTTCATATCGTTGCTTTCCATGACGATATGTTCTTTCACGCAATAACCCTCCATGCTTCTGAGGTCTGTGAAAAGCTCTATATCCTCATCCACATTTCTGTTAACGGCAAAGATCGTAAGCTCTCCATTCTCCTCGTTCCACACGGCAACGCTGGAAACATCCGTCACGTTTTCATGTGTCTTTGTGTCATGGACCGGGGAATCGAGTACCGGATGCAGCACCACGCCTCTTCCGTATTTTGAAGCGTGCATAAACGGATAAAAGATGGTCTGTTTCCACGCCCTTCCGCCGCCGCGCTCTGTCATGATCGGCGCGATCACATTTACGAGCTGCGCCATACATGCCATCTTCACACGGTCTGCATGCTTCATCAGCGTGATCAGCATCAGTCCCACCAGAACCGCATCCTCAAAATCATACATATCCTCCAGAAGCGGCGGAGCCACCTGCCACGGATGATTCGTCACGATGTCCTCTTCTTCCGCGTTGGAATGGAACCAGACGTTCCACTCGTCAAAGCTGAGATTAATGTCTTTCTTTCCTCTCTTCTTTGCCTTCACAAAATCACAGGTTGCAATAACGGAACGGATGAATTTGTCCATATCATCTGACAATGCAAAAAAGTCCGCCGTGTCATTGTTTCTGTTTCCATAATACTGGTGCATGGAAACATAGTCCACATGATCATAGGTATATTCCAGCGTCGTTGCCTCCCACTGCGGGAACGTCGGCATATCAAGGTTGGAGCTTCCGCAGGATACCAGCTCTATGGTCGGATCGATCAGCTTCATGGCCTTCGCCGTCTCCTCCGCCAGCCGTCCGTATTCATGCATTGTCTTGTGGCCAAGCTGCCACGGTCCGTCCATTTCATTTCCGAGACACCATACTTTGATGTTATGCGGTTCTTTCACCCCGTGGGCGATACGCATATCGCTGTATTTTGTTCCGCCTGCATGGTTGCAGTATTCCAGCAGGCTGCAGGCGTCGGCGATTCCCCTTGTTCCCAGATTGACCGCCATCATGACCTCTGCGTCCGCTTTTTTCGCCCATTTGGAAAATTCATTCAGTCCGACCTCGTTTTTCTCAAGACTTCTCCATGCAAGATCAAGTCTGGCAGGTCTTGATTCCACCGGGCCGACGCTGTCCTCCCAGAAGAAATTAGAAACAAAATTCCCGCCCGGGTAACGCACGATCGGCACCTGAAGTTCTTTCACCATATCCAGCACATCCCTGCGAAAGCCGTCCTCATCAGACAGCGGATTGCCCGGCTGGTAGATCCCGTCGTAAACCGCGCGCCCCAGATGTTCAATAAAAGAGCCATAGATCCTTTTATCCACTTCTGAAACTTTAAACGCCTTGTCAATAATCATTTCTGCACGTTTCATGCTCTATCCTCCTACTTGTTCCCTGAATCGTCTCCGCAGCCGATCCGGATAATATTTACTGAATGGGGACGAAGCCTTACCGTCATGCCGTTTGTGAAACTGCCAGGGCTTTCCCTGTGAATCGTCACTTCTTCATGATCAACGTCGTTATATGCTTCCGTCCCGCTTCCTCCAATATAATATACTTCAACCGGTCCCTCCGCCGCAATATCCAGTTCCAGCTCCTGCCACTTTTCTTTTTCTTTATTCACCGCTGCAATGGCATAGCCCGCTTTTCCCGTAAAAGCGGTCGCCACCACATCTGCCTGCCGTACTTTTACCCCGCTGCCGTCCGCAGATTTCATCATCTTCTCAGGATTTCCTTCGCTCCACGAATCCAGAACGATGTCGCCCAGATAATTAACATACAGGTCAAACACATGGTAGGTGCTTCTTAAAACAATGCCGTTTTTATAAGTATAAATACATCCGCGTGTATTTACGACCGGAGCAAAGGCAGCCATGCCGACCATGTCGCAGTTTCTGTTGCACATATTCAGAAAGCAGGCTGTAAATACGGCGTCTGCCATTGTATACTGTGAATTGATGTCGTTTTTATCCCTCGGATAGAGATATTCCTCTTTTGTGATCCCCTGCTCAACAGAATGAACCTTCGGGTGATACCATTGCCGCAGATTCCATTCATCATAAGCAATTTTGATCTTTTTCTCCAGCCCGAGCGCCTCCAGAAGCCCTCTGACCTTTCTGACCGAAGCGCCGATATCCGCCGTATAAGCCATACACGCTTCATAATCCGCCAGATCATTCGTCTCATGAACCGGATCCCAGTAGTCGTGAATGGAGATCCAGTCCAGAAACTGTCCACTGTTTTTCAGCAGCTCCATATTCCATTCTATATCCGTAAGCGCAGCCGCCGACAGCTCGGTTTCCGGATCGACATGTTTTATCATTTTTGCGGATTCTGCAACGAGCCGGCCCCACTCCTGCGCGGATCTGGCGCCGATCTCCCAGAACCCGTAATTCTCATTTCCGATGCTCCAGTACTTTACATGATAAGGATCAGGATGTCCGTTGGCGATCCGCTGCTTTGCATACTGTCCCTCGCACGGAAGGTTGCAGTACTCGACCCAGTCGCTCATTTCTTCCGCCGTTCCGGTTCCCGCGTTGGTGCAGATATATGGTTCGCACCCTGTTTTTCTGCACAGATTTATGTACTCGTCGGTTCCGAATGTATTCGGCTCTTCCACCCTCCACGCTTTGTCAAACAGCGGCACGCGCTTTTTACCCACCGCATCTTTCCAGTGATAGGAGGATACAAAACAGCCGCCCGGCCAGCGAAGCACCGGCACTTTAATTTTTCTCATCGCATCCAGGACATCCGTCCTCAGCCCGTCTTCGTCTGAGAGCGGATTGCCCGGATCGTAGACGCCTCCATAGATCTGCCTGTGAAAATGCTCTATAAAATGGCCATAGATCATGGGATCCCGTTTCCCCAAAATTCTTCTGCTGTCAATATGTATCTTCATAGGCACACCTCTCTTTAGCCTTTTACGCCTCCTGCTGTCATACCTTCAATAAAGTAGCGCTGGAAACATATGAACAATACCAGGATCGGGATGATTGCAAAACAGGAACCCGCAATCAGGATATCATAGTTGTTTCCGTAAGGAGACAGAAGGCTCTGCAGACCAACCGGCAGCGTGATCTTGTCAATCGAGTTTGTGACGATCATCGGCCACAGGAAGTTGTTCCAGCTCTGCATGCCCTGATAAATACCCATTGCCGCAAAGGACGGTTTCATGAGAGGCACCATGATCTTAAAGAAGATGCCGTACTCGGTACATCCGTCCACTCTGGCCGCATCCAGGAAATCTTTCGGTATCCCCGACAAATACTGCCGGAAGAAGAACACAAGCATCGGCACAACCAGATATGGTAAAATAATACCCCACATATTGTTTACCAGCTTCATACCCACGATCAGACGGTACAGCGGAAGCAGGATAACCTCTGTCGGAACCATCATAACCAGCAGCACGCAGAGGAAGATCGCATTCTTGCCTTTGAAATTGTACATGGCAAATCCGTATCCGACGCACGCGCTCAAAAACAGCGCCAACGCAACCTGAACAACCGTGATGACCAGACTGTTCTTATACCAGATAAAATATGCGTTTTCCCCGCTGAACAAAAGCTTATACTCATTTAAATTGGCGCTCGCCCAGTCTATGGAAAAGTTCAGTCCGTACCGCATCAGGTCAGAGCCCGGGCGGAGGGATGAAACTGCCAGAAGCGCAAGAGGAAGCAGGGTAATCGCTGCAACTGCCAGAAAGAAAATAAACAGGCAGGTCGTCATAATCTTCGATTTTTTTGTCATCGACATGTTACTCTTCCCCCTTTCCCAATGTTCCGTTCAGTTTAAGCTGGAACAGATTGACCACCAGTACGATAGCGAGGAATGTCACGCCGATCGCACTTGCGATACCCAGATTGTTCTGCTCAAATCCCATACGGTAAAGCATACCTACCAGAGTCGTTCCCACGTTGTTTGGAGATTTGTTTCCGTTAAACAGCATGTAGGATTCTGAGAACATTGCCATACCGCCGAAGATGGAGATCGTCAATACATAGATTGTTGTCGGTTTTAACAGAGGGATCGTAATATAACGAAGCTGCTGCATGGACGTCGCCCCGTCAATGGAAGCGGATTCGTACAGGTCCTCCGGAATCTGCTGCAGGCCTGACAGATAGTACATCATGTTTACGCCGGTCCATCTCCACAAACACAGCAGGAATAATGCGATCCAGACCGTGGTCGGTTTCCTCAGCCAGATCAGCGGCTCCACTCCGAACACTCCGATCACCTGATTCATAAAAGAGCCTTCCAGCTCACCAAACATCAGACGGAAAACAACGCCGGCTACAACGACAGAGGTAAGAGCCGGTATAAACAAAATACTTCTGAACGCAGCTTTTCCTCTCATGTGCTTGCTGTTGAGCATTGCCGCCAAAACCATGGGGATCGGGATCATCAGGATACATGTTACGATCGTATAAAAGATACTGTTCTTAAGACTCTTGATAAATACCGCATTTGATAAGATCTTGTAATTGTCCAGCCCCACAAACGATGTATTCGCACCGGCCACTTTCTGGAAGCTCATTATGATCATGCTGCAGATCGAGTAAGCAAAAAACACCAGAAATGTAACGACAAACGGTGCGATAAATACATACGGAGCTACTTTCTGCGAGTATAAAAATTTTTTGAAAACACTCTTTTTCTTCATGAGTATCCTCCTTACTCATTCTATTTGGCTTAAAAGTAAGCAGGAGGCCGCCGAAGCTTCCTCCTGCGACACCCCTGCTCTTTATAATGCCTTATTTTTCTTTACGATTTCTGATTAGAAAATAATTGTATCCTGCTCGCCCTGCAGTAATTCCATAGCATCCTGATCTACGGAGATTTCAAATGCGTTTGCATATGTTGTAGATACAAGTACGCTGTATGTAGCGGAATATGCGCCTGCGATGCTCGGTGCTGTAATATCTGTTCCGTTTGCTTTCAGAACATCAAACGGATTTGTTGTGAAGTAGCTCAGGAACTTGTTGTCCGGATCTTCCGTGATCGCCGGGTCATCCCACAGCTCTGTACGGATCGGGTCAAATCCAAGCTCTTTCCACTCGTATGTACATCCTTCTGCGGAAAGTTTTGCAAATGCAAGGAAATCCTTTGCAAGCTGCTCATTCTCTGTTCCCTTGATTACGGATGTGCCTGTACCGCCCTGAAGAACTTCTCTTGTATCGCCTTCGTTCCAAACCGGGATCGGATAAATTGCCATTTTGCCTTTAAGGTCTCCACAATAATCTGTGAATCTTCCCATGTACCACAGCGGCATGATCACGGATGCTACATCGCCGTTATTCAGATGGCCGTACCACTCTTCCATATGGAAGCCGCCGCCCGGAGCGATTTCGCAGATACCGAGGTTGATCATTTCTCTGATGTAATTGATCACATCTGCATGTTCCTGTGTTGCGATGTTCGGATTACCTTCTTCGTCTACATACTGAACGCCTTTTTCCAGAAGCATTGTCTGCGGGAAGAACAGGTCAGCCGTCTCAACCGCGCACATCGGTTTTCCTGTAGTTTCAAGAACTTTCTTGCCGGCCTCTACATAATCATCCCATGTTACGATCGTTGCCGGGTCAACACCTGCTTCATTCATGATGTCCATGTTGTAGTAAGCAACTGTTGCGCCAAGGTGGAAGTCTGCTCCGTAGTAGTTGCCTTCGCCGTCGCCGTACATTTCTACACGGGACATAACGATATCATCTTTGTACGGTTCTACTGCATCATTGATCGGAAGCAGATAGCCGTCCTTCAGGAAAGAACCGTAATATCCGATCTCAATGTCAGCCATATCAGGAGCGCCTGATCCGGACTGGCATGCTACCAGAAGTTTGCTGTGTGTAGAATGGGATTCACCCGTTGTTACCGTAAGGTTGATCGGTCTGTCCGGATTCTGCTCATTCCATACATCGGCCATAGATGTCCAGAAGCCTACGTGCAGTTCCTGGAATGTCCAGAACGACATCTCTGTACCTCCGTCTACGAATGTGTTCGTACCCTGTGTGGATGCATCTTCCGCATTTACAGCGATACCTGCGCCAAATGCCATGGACAGTGCCATTGTGGAAGCTAAAATACCTGTAATAAGTTTCTTTGCCATATTTCCTCTCCTTTCGGTTTTATTCTTTTCTCCAAAGGTTAACGTTAACTTTGATTTTAGATTAACGTTATTCTTCTAATTTGTCAACCTCTTTTTTTCGTATTATTGTCTTTTCGTAACATATTCACCATTTTAAGGAGTCCGTTTTGTGCATGTTGTATATTTGCATCCTGATATGCTGTAACAGTTCAGCCAGCCCAAATTTGTCCGGCAGATCATACTTGCATGAATCTGCCGGACAGGTGAAGGGCTGAGGGAGCGCCAGATCATGAGCAATTCGCTTGCGCCAGCAAGCTCTGAAGCACGAAGTGCGAGATTGCGAATGGCGCGGCTGAACTGTTACGATATGCTTTTTCAAAAATATATATTGCTTGCCTATTCCTCTTCGAAATGATATAATTTACAGTTGAGTGAATGATTCTGTCTACAGGAGATAAAAATGATCCAGCCAAACAAACGCGTTACACTGAAAAATATAGCTGATGAGTGCGGATATTCTGTCAATACGGTATCCCGGGCACTGCGCAATGACACCAGATTACCGGCCGAAACCATTGCAAAGATCCAGGCGGCAGCCCATGATCTGGGATATATCAGAAACAATCTTGCCTCTTCCCTTCGTTCCGGGAAGACCCATACGATCGCCGTCATTGCCGATGAAATTCTGAATCCATACTACTCTTCCATCATCAGCCAACTGGATCTCAGACTGAAGGAGGCAGGCTACAACCTGCTGACACTCTGTTCACAGGTATTGGAAGACCCGGGAACGGAAGAAGAAAACGAAAGGATCGGGCGCGAAATGATCAACGTGGCCGTTTCCCATGCCGTCGACGGCGTTTTATGTTTCCCTTACGCAAGCGATTCCCGTATGGCGACCCCCGTCATCCAGAACCACATTCCGCTCGTCCTCATCGGACGTGAGCTGTCCGGACTTCAGACAGACGTTGTCCGCTGCGATGACTATGCCGGAGGATACCTTGCCGGCAAAGAGCTGTTCCGTCTCGGGCACCGCAAATTTCTCTATATTGCCGGTCCCATGAGGAATACCTCGCAGTACAACAGGGAAAAAGGCTTTACGGACGCGCTCGCGCAATCCGGAATCCCCCTTGAAAATATACGCATCGTTCCTTTTTATGATATCCGTCATTCGATCAAGCAGAATAATATTATGGACCTGCTGCAGCCCATAGACTATACCGCCATTTTTTCTTTCAACGATCATATGGCCTACCCCGTCATAAGCTGTCTGCGGGACGGGAATTACCGTATACCGGAAGATATCTCCGTTATCGGGTTCGACCACATCCGTTATGATGTTCCTTATGCGCTTCCTCTTACGAGCATATCACACCAGAGCGGCTACAATATTGCCGATTCGATCGTGGAGCTCCTTTTAAGCCGCATAGAAAATCCGGACCTTCCGCCAAGGGCGAAGATACTGCCTGTCACGCTCTATGACGAGGGGACTATCGCTGCAATATAAAACGGACAGGCCGGGCTGTACAGGAAGTACGCCCGGCCTGTTTTTATATTGTTGATACTGTTTCCCTGCTCTTCAAAAAATAAAACCTGATCTCCGCTTCGGAATGAATCGCAAGATAAACCGATATTTCCAGCATCCGGCTGTCCAGCCGGTGATACATCGTGCAGGGGCTCCATGGGATCCCCATAATATATTCACGCTCTCTCGCTGTCAGACAGGACAGCATTCTGTTTAGTCTCTCCTCTCTGTCCCGCCGGATTGTTCCAAACGGACATGATACATAGGAATACGCCTCTCCGTTTTTAGTGATATATCTTCTCAGCAGCGCGCAAAGCTCTGCTTCCCCGCATACGTTCAGCGAAACGGGCTGCAGTTCTTCTTCTTTTACAGGCAGCTCTCCAAGCAGAGTCCCCTTCTCTGTCAGATATCGGAGTACCGCTTTTTCCACCCGTGCCCGCGGCGTCGGAAACGCCAGATTTTTCATGATGGCGTCCGT
>Ga0129309_1001511_pt1 | contig 11368 bp, 7 predicted proteins | sample L1105metagenome_FD_94439 | JGI IMG/M metagenome (GOLD analysis project Ga0129309, IMG submission 94439) | Ring-tailed lemur group fecal microbial communities from Wisconsin, USA - L1105 metagenome | ecosystem: Host-associated > Mammals > Digestive system > Large intestine > Fecal | place: USA...
GACTTTCTTATGATATGCAAAGAACGCGGGGTTTCCGGACAATCTCAATATTTCTTTTTCTCTCCATCTGACAGCTTTTTAGAACATAATTATGGCATCATCAATTGCGGACACTTTTACTGCAGCTTTGGATACCAGGTCAGACGCGAAGAAGGCAATGCATTCCCCCTCTTTATCCTGATTAATGCCGGCGAACTTCATCTAAACTATGAAAACGAACACTATGTTGGCAAAAAAGGAAACATTCTCCTGATTGACTGTTCCAAACCGCATCGTTACTATGTGGAAACAGAGTGTGAATTTTTATATTTTCACTTTGCCGGCAAATGTGCCTATGATGTCACTTCCTCACTCATCCGCCAGAACGCTTCGCCGGTATTCCGTATTTCCGGTTTTGATCACCTGCACCGCAGACTGGACTATGTACTATCCGGACTCTATGCTTCAAAGTCCGTCGGCGATGTAGAACTTTCCTGCCTCGCGTACCGATGTCTATGCACGTTGCAGGCGGAAGACGACATTTTCACGGTGGAAGATCGTCATTCCAATGACGCCGTAAACCGGACGATCACTTATATCAAAGAACATCTGGATCATAAATTTACGCTTTCTGAACTTGCCGGAAATGTCAATATGAGCGACTATTATTTTGCTCATATTTTTAAAAAGGAAACCGGCATTTCTCCTGTTGAATATGCATCGCAGACAAAGATCAATTATGCGAAATCCATTTTAAAAACGTCAGAAAGCTCTATCAGCGAAATTTCTGACCTACTCGGCTACAGCTCCAATGCCAGCTTTATTAATGCATTTAAAAAACGGGTCGGAATTTCTCCCTCCCGTTTTCGCAAAAATTAAAGAATAAAATCGATCAGATCATCGCTCTTCACATAATTTCTTTTTTGATTGCCTGCATGCGCTGATCCAGCGAAGCACTAATCTTGGCACACTCTTCAAGCTCTGCTGCCAAAAGCCTCATCTGTTCTTCTGACAGATTCTTCTTATAGCGAAGTTTGTGTTCCAGACTTGCCCAACAGTCCATGGAAAGGGTACGAATCTGTACTTCTACTTTCATATTGCGCTTTTCATCCTGCAGGAATATCGGAATCTCCACGATCAGATGAAGACTTCGGTATCCGCTCGGCTTTGGATTTTTAATATAATCCTTTACTTCAATCAGATAAATGTCATCCTGGCGAAGAAGTGCATCGGCCAGCATATAGACATCATCCTGAAAAGAACAGATGACACGGATGCCTGCAACATCACGGATATTCTCTTCGATCGCTTCCAGTGATAACGGCAAATCTTTGGTACGGATCTTCCGAAGAAGGCTGTCCATTGATTTTACTCGTGATTTAATGTTCTCAATTGGATTTCGATCATACTGCAGCGAATATTCCTCATTCAGTACTTTGAATTTCGTCTCTACCTCCATAATCGCACATCGATAATACGTCATCAATCTCCGAAACGGTTCATTGTTCGAATTCAGATTATCGAGAAATTCATCCGACAGCAGCGTATCTTTGATGATTTTCTGTTGTTTTTCTTCAATCATCTGTTCGACTTTTTGTGCAATCGGAAGATTCTTTTTCTCCATTTCGTCTGTCTCTGCTTCCTGTCCATTCCATTCTGCAACTTCTGTTCCCCTGCAAATTTCCTGCTTCAATTCTTTATAAAAGACATCCAGCTTTCCGATATAATTTTTATTCCACGGTTTATTTCTTCCAAAATAGTGGATAATCACACTATTCTTTCGTATCCAGTCAACGTCAATCTTCTCACTCTCGACTTTTGCATTATTCATCAAAAGGATTCTGTCACTGATATTATATTTTAACGTGTCGATACTCTTTATATGATTCCCATACAATGCCGTGATCACGTCCTGATCCGGCAGCATCAGACTCTGCTTCTTCTCCACTGCATATCGCAGCACATCCTGCGTATTCTGTTCCTTTCTTAACTTTTCAAGGTTCATCAGCATGATTCCGCTATTATAGTAATCGCTCTCTTCTTTCATCCCAAGCCTTACCTGATTAATCTTTTTCATTACCTTGCCCACATGCGTACAGGCACAGAAGTAATTCTCTTCAAAATCCATCTGATACAGCTCATCCAGTGGATTGATCACGACAATATCTCCATCCAGGTACAGGATGCGATCCAGATGTTCCGGAAGAAGTTGTGCTGCAAAAATTCGATAATAGATCAATTTCGGATATCGTTTATTCTCCGGAAATTCGGAAAACCGTTCCGGATCAACATATACAAATTCAATCTCCGCCTGATCTCCTATTCTTTCTTTCAACGCGTCCATCGCCTGTTCCGTACAGTCTGAATGTAAAATATAAATATGATATCCATGCTCCACCGGAAATCTTAAAAACGACCGGATGCATTCATAAATATGTTCCAGATAATTTTCGTCTGTCGTAAATAATATATTCATCTTTTTGTACTCCAATTGTTATTTGCTCATTTTTTCTTCCAGTTTTTTTAATTCTCTCTGGTTATAAGTATTCCAACTGTCCACTGATTTATAGCAATCATGATCTTTATACCATTTTTTATAGATGTCTTCCGTATTCTTTGGTACATATACATTCGTCGCTGTCGGAAGCGGACTACTGCCGTCTTCTACATCGGATACTTCCGGTGGATTGCCTCCCGTAAAATAAATCTTCTCGGGCATTCCATCACGATAAAAGCTCAATCCGGAACCCTCTACTTCTTCTAAATTTCTGGACAGAACTACAATACGTGCTTCTCCTCCTGCAATGCTGTATGTATCATCCAGCTTTTGAATGCGGTTGCTGATTCGCAGAAAACCTTTTTTATTCGGCATGGCAACAACTAAACGGTTATCACTCTTTGCATAGATACACTGACCGGAAATTGCAAAGTTTTTATTATCTTTTGCTATCTCTATGTTCTTAATATTATCATTCTCCAACGCCTGGTCTCCAATCTTCCGTACTGTGGAAGAAATCCAGACATTCTTTGCACCACTATTGAGAAAGGCTCTCCGTCTGATTACCGATACCCCTTCCGGAATCTTGACGGTCTTCTTCTTTGCGACAACGAAGACAAGCTCATGTGTATCTTTGGTCATCAGCATTCCATCCGACACTTCATACTTCTCATTGTCTGAAGAAAGATGCAGTGTCTTCAATGCAGGACAATCCTGCAGGGCTTCTGCACGGAAAGAAGACAGATTCTCCGGAAGTGTCACGGATTCCAGCCGTCTGCATCCGTAAAAAGTTTCAGCCTTTAATCTGTGAACCCCATCCGGTATTGTGATCTCTGTCAGATATCGAAGTCCGCTAAAGCAAGTTGACTGGATCCCGGTCACAGAATCCGGAATCGTCACCTTCGTAATCCCTTTTAACTTTTCATCATAACCGTCAATATCATGAACACGTTCAACCGTAATTCCGAATATATTCTGAAGAAATTCTGCATCTCCCGACAAATCCGCATACCCAAGGCGGGTTACTTTCTTACCTTTTATCTCCTCCGGAATCGCAAGTTTCGCTGTCTCCTTTTCTTCATCAACATCGATCAGATAAATCCAGCACTCCGTTCCATCCCCCGATACATAGGCGTGAAAAGCATATGCGCCGGATGTCATCTCCACTGTTTTCTCATAATTCCATGTCTCCTTTTGAGACTTTGCCGTTCCATTTGAACATCCTATCACAATCGCTGCCAGAAACGTAAAAAACAGCAGTATCATCCATCTCTTTTTCATGTCCACCACTCCTGATTATCATTTTTTGACAATATTTTTAATATTAGTTTCATTATACACGATTTTTTTGTTGGAATTGTGATCTGACTATTATCTATTTCTTAAATTTCTATTATGTATGAGCAAAAAAACTTCTTCTTTGTGACGTGTGCCGGAGCATTGAATAACCGAAGCGATTCATCATTTGCGTAGAGTCCGCCTAAAACGCGCTAATCGCTTGAACGGTTAGGCGGACTTGACAATATACGGAGCACAGTCCCTTTCCGCAAACAGGTACAAATATAAGCAAGCTTCTTTTGTACCTGTTCATGCGGAAACATCCATCTGACGATGTCTGTCTGTGCTCCTGGTTTCAGAAGCTGAATCGCTGGTTATTCGAATGCTCCGCACAATGATCACATGCGAAGAAGTTTTTTGCTATCAGATAACAGTCTTAAGATTTTGACAAAAAATACCGGTCGACTGCAATCCGAAAATTATCGCCGATTTCTCCGTATTTTGGTCACCAGCGTCTTTTCCAAGAACCGAAAACTTGCAATGTGAAAAAGACGAACGTGTTTTCTGTCGGCAATATCTGCAGGAGCGCACAAAAGTTCTCCATTATGCGTGAACGAGAGTGGAGCTTTTCGCATCCTTCCACCACTCGCCATCCAAAGCGTCAGCGGTTATGGCGAGTGCCTGCGGTGAAGCAGAAACCATTAGAACTTTCAGCGACGAAGCCATTGCCGAAGAAAATTCGTTCGTCATACTTTTATAGAAAGAATCCCACTATGATATGTACCGCAAATGCTGCAATCCATGCGATCATACACTGGAACAATACAACCAAACCTGCCCATCTGCCGCCTAATTCCCGCTTGATTGATGCAATTGCTGCTACGCATGGTGTATACAAAAGACAAAAGGCCAACAGTGCCGCTGCCGCCGCAGTTGACAATGCACCATGTAACGCCTGCGAACTTCCGAACAATACATTTAATGTAGAAACAACACTTTCCTTTGCCATAAATCCGGTGATCAAAGCAGTCGAGATTCTCCAGTCCCCAAATCCGAGAGGCTTAAAGATCGGTGCGATCAATCCGGCTACCATCGCTAAAATGCTTTCTTGGGAATCACTGACAATTCGCAAATGCAAGTTAAACGTCTGTAAAAACCAAATAACGATCGTTGCCAAAAAGATAATCGTAAATGCTTTTTGTAAGAAGTCTTTTGCCTTTTCCCACAAAAGCTGAAGCACGTTTTTCGCACTCGGCAAACGATAATTCGGCAACTCCATGACAAATGGAACCGCCTCTCCCTGAAACATGCTGTTCTTCGTAACCATTGCTACTACAATTCCAATTGCAATGCCAATAAAATACAGACCTACCATGATCAGTCCGCTATGTTTTGGGAAGAATGCAGCCGTAAAAAATCCATATATCGGCAATTTTGCGGAACAACTCATAAATGGAGTCAGCATAATGGTCATCTTACGGTCACGGTCAGATGGCAAAGTCCTGCTCGCCATAACTCCCGGAACCGTACATCCGAATCCGATCAGCATCGGAACAATACTTCTTCCTGAAAGTCCGATCTTACGCAGCAGTTTGTCCATGACAAACGCAATCCTTGCCATATATCCCGTATCTTCTAACAACGATAAAAAGAAAAACAGCGTTACAATAATCGGAAGAAAGCTTAGCACGCTTCCTACCCCATTGAAAATTCCATCAATCACAAGGGAATGCACCGCCCGGTTCACATTCCATGCCGTCATTGCATGATCACAAATCTGCATCAGATGATCAATCAATACTTCCAAAAGTCCCTGCAGCCATGCACCGATCACATTGAATGTCAGGTAAAAAATGCATGCCATAATCACGCCAAATGCCGGAATTGCCGTATATTTTCCTGTCAATATCTGATCAAGTTTCCTGCTTCGCATATGCTCTTTGCTTTCCGAAGGCTTTACGACCGTCTGATCTACCAGTTTATGAATAAAAGCAAATCTCATATCCGCAATTGCTGCAGCCCGGTCAAGCTGTCGTTCCTCTTCCATCTGCAGAATAATATGTTCAATCATTTCTAATTCATTTTGAGACAAATTCAACGCCTCTAAAATTCTTTTATCGCCCTCAACGACTTTTGTCGCAGCAAATCGAACCGGTATCTCTGCCCGAACCGCATGATCTTCAATCAGATGCATAATTGCATGCAGGCAGCGGTGTACCGCTCCATTATGGTCATTCTCATCACAAAAATCCATACGTCCCGGCTTTTCCTGATACTTGGCAATATGAACAGCATGCCGTGCCAGTTCGTCGACTCCTTCATTCTTAATTGCAGAAATCGGAACAACCGGTATTCCAAGCATTGTCTCCATTCGATTAATATGAATCGTTCCTCCATTGCCGGTCAGCTCATCCATCATATTCAGTGCCAAAACCATCGGTACGTCGAGTTCCATCAACTGCATCGTCAGATACAGATTTCGTTCAATGTTCGTCGCATCCACGATATTAATAATTGCCGTCGGTTTTTCATTAATAATAAATTGTCTCGTAACAATTTCCTCACTGCTATAAGGGGACATCGAATAAATGCCCGGCAGATCAGTAATTTCTGTTTTCGCAAATCCACGGATTGCTCCGCTTTTTCTGTCAACCGTAACACCCGGGAAATTACCAACATGCTGATTTGCACCGGTCAGTTGATTGAACAGCGTCGTTTTCCCACAGTTTTGATTGCCGGCAAGAGCGAATGTTAACGTCTGATCATTCGGCAGCGGATGCTCACCCTCTTTTACATGGTACTTTCCGGTCTCTCCAAGTCCCGGATGTTCCACATGAACTTTTCGTTCTTTACGGGATAAAGGATCTTTTTCCTTCTCCTGAATGCCAATCGGTTCAATCTCTATCTTCTCTGCATCCGCAAGCCGCAGCGTCAATTCATATCCATGAATCTGAAGTTCCATCGGATCTCCCATCGGTGCGTACTTTACAAGCATAACTTCTGCCCCCGGAATCAATCCCATATCCAAAAAATGCTGTCGAAGTTCACCTTCACCTCCAACCTTCGTAACAATTGCCGAATTTCCTATTTGCAGATCATTTAAAATCATGATCATCGCCTCCTGATGTATTTCATATACTATTGATAATCCTTATCATTAAGTATATTGATATTGATAATCTTTGTCAATAAGATATTTCTCCTTTTCTTATATTTATAGATAGCTACACTTTTGAATAAAAAAATTGAACGTCACCAAAACTTTTTTATCTCATCACTGCGTTTTGATAGATTCTTTTTAAATATGAATAGAACTGCCGCTGCTCTTCCTCTGAAAATCCTTCCAGCAATCCGATTTCCATGCTTTGCGCATTCTCTCGCAGCTCCTGATAGATATCCTCATCTCCCCAGATCAGAGTCACATTCTTCATCCGGCGATCCCTATCATCCTGGGATGTTTTCACAATATTCTTCGCCTCCATACTCTTTACGATCGTTACTGTCGTCGGATGAGAGACTTGAAGATATTCTTCCAATTCTTTCTGCGTTGCTCTTTTATCCATTCGTTCCGCAAGAAACAAGATCACTCTTCCCTGTGTGAGCGTGAGGCGATATTTTTTCAGTTTTTTCATCGCTTTGCGATCTATCTCCTCGCTGATCTTTTTCATGAGTGGAACAAAATACTTATCTTGCATCACAATTCCTCCATCTTAGGCTAACACAGAATCTCTTTCGAGAATTGCAAACGCCACAGCATCTGAAAGACGAACATGTTTTCTGCCGGCAATATCTGCAGGAGCGCACAAAAGTTCTTATGGGTTCTGCCCAACACGCTGAAAATCGTTGGCGGGCAGCAACGCTGAACGCTGTTCATCAAAATCAATGACATGGAAGCTTGCTTACAATGTCATTGGTTGATGAACAAGAAAAACGATTTTCGTCTCTTTCCACCACTCGCCATCCAAAGCGTCAGCGGTTATGGAGAGTGTCTGAGGTGAAGCAGAAACCATTAGAACTTTCAGCGACGAAGCCATTGCCGGAGAAAACACGTTCGTCTCAATCAATGAAGTTACTTCTCCTTCGCCGTCGACAACAGAATTCTGTCATTATCGAATTCCTGACCGGCTCCAACACTGAATTTCTGAAGCAGATCTTCAACAGTCATATTATCACGTTCTTCGCCGCTGACATCCAATACGATCCGTCCGGAATCCATCATCAGGGTGCGGTTGCCAAGTTCCAGTGCCTGATTCATATTATGCGTGATCATCAGACAGGTAAGGTTTCTTTCCTTAATAATGTTCTTTGTCAGATTCAGCACTTTCTCAGCGGTTGCCGGATCCAGAGCAGCCGTATGTTCATCCAGAAGCAGGATTTTCGGAGTGACGATCGTCGCCATCAGAAGTGTCAGAGCCTGGCGCTGTCCGCCTGAAAGCAGACCAACCGGATTTTTCATTCGATTTTCCAGATCCATGCCGAGCAGAGACAGGTGTTCCCGAAACATTTCCTTATCTTTTTTGGAAATGCGGCTGAAAAACTGATTGCTTTTTGTGCTGGCACGAAGGTATGCGACTGCAAGATTTTCCTCAATCGTCATATGCGGTGCGGTACCTTTCATCGGATCCTGAAATAAATATCCGATATATTTTGCTTTTTTATAATCCGGGACAAACGTAATGTCTTCGCCATCCAGTTCGATACATCCTTTTTCTACCGAAAATCCGCCTGCGATCGCATTGAACATCGTCGATTTGCCGGCACCGTTCGAACCTACGATCGTAGCAAAATCTCCTTCTTTCAATTCCAGATTCAATCCCTGAAGGGCCTTTTTTTCATTTACCGTGCCAATATGAAATGTCTTATGTACATTTGTTAATTTCAGCATTTTAATTGTCTCCCTTCGTCATTTTCTGATTTTCTGCTTTATGTTCTGCCAGAATCCGTGCTTTTGTTCTGCGCAGTGCAACGTATTCCTTTATCTTTGGTGCTGCGATCGCAACTGCAACGATGATTGCCGACACTAATTTGAATGCTTCCGTCGGAACATTCATACGAAGTGCAAGCGCTACGATAAACCGATACAGACAAGAACCGACTAAGACGCCGATAATTCCCTTTTTCACGCTGCCTTTTCCAAGTAACGTCTCGCCGATCACGAGCGAAGCAAGTGCGATTGTTACCATGCCGGTTCCGAGGTTAATGTCACAGCTCTTGTTGTATTGACCGATCAGACCGCCGGCAAGACCTGTACATGCATTGGAAACGCACAATCCAACCGTGATCGTGAATGCCGGATTAATCGATGATGATTTTACCATGGAGTCATTATCGCCGGTCGCCCGAATGGAAAGTCCGAGTCGTGTTCCGAGAAAGAGATACATCAACACGCACATGACCACTGCGATCACGGCAATCAAGATCAATTTATGCCAATTCACCCAAAAGTCAGATTCACTCAAGCCGCGGAACAGCGTAAATGCCGTGTCAACATTAAAGATGGATACATTCGAAGACAATCCCATGACCATAAGATTAATTGTATAAAGTCCTGTATTCACAATAATTCCTGCCAGAATGCTCTCGATTCCGAGTCTGGTCTGTAAAAATGCAGTAACAAAACCGGAACAGATTCCTGCTGCAACTGCGGCAAACAGCGCCAATATCGGATGTCCGGCGATCGTGATCATTGCCGATACGGCACAGCCCAGTGTATAACAGCCATCGGTCGAAAGATCGCACAAATTTAATATCGTAAAACTTAAGTATAACGACAGCGCTACAAGAGAATAGATCAGCCCCACCTCAAATGCCGTCTGAATAATTGCCGGTGTAATAAACATAAAAATTCTCCTTTTATTCTAAAATAGGACAGGAGTCTCACCTGTCCACGAGAATGAAGCGGACCGGGCCGCTTCATCCTCTCATTGTCTTTTCTGCAATTCTGTTGTGTTTTATTCAAATTCCTCAGATGTCTTTGTCTCCACGATATCCGTGCAGTAATCTTCAAATGCTTTTTTCACGGTTTCCAGATCAAGACCAAGAGCTTCACATGTTTCTGTATTGATCGTAGCAATACCATTGTCAAATGTCTGTACTGCTGTTTTTGCCGGATCCGCATCATTTACTAAAATGTCTGCAACCATATCTGCTGTCTGAACACCAAGGTTTGCATAATCAACACCATATCCGACAAAGGAACCGTTTAATGCAAAGGAATCTGCACCGCAATAATGAGGAATCTTCGCATCGATGAATTTTTCATAGATTGAAAGTTCTGCTTTCATAACCGTATTATCGGTTGGAGTAAAGACTGCATCTACCTTTTCAGCCACCAATGCATCTGCTGCGGACTGAACCTCATCGGTGTTTGTTCCGGTCTTTTCGATATATTTGATTCCTTTTTCGTCCAAAAATGCTTTTGCGTCTTTAATTGCCTGAAGGGAAGAATCCTCACTCTTTGAATAAAGCAGGCCGACATATTTTGTATCCGGATTTACTGCCAGGATCAGGTTCATGATCGCTTCTGTATTCAGTGCATCCGATGTTCCCGTGATATTCGCTCCCGGTTCTTCCATGGAAGATACGAGTTTCGCTCCTACCGGATCCGTACATGCGGAAAATACAACCGGAATCTGATTATCTTCTGTTGCACTCTGTACGATCTGTGCCGTTGGTGTTGCAATCGGAACGATCACATCCACTTCTTTGTCGATCAGATCTGATGTGATCTGATTTAAAGTTGTCGCATCCGCCTGACCATTTTTTGTATAATCCTCATAATCAAAAGTTACTCCAAGTTCTTTTGCCTTTTTATCCAGCTCGGATTCAACATTTTTCTCGATCTGGTTTAAAGATGCATCATCCACATACTGAATGATTCCGACTTTATAAGTCTTGCCGTCTGCATTTCCGCTGTCTGATGAACTGCTTCCGCCGCATCCTGTTAATAATGTACCTGCAAGTGCTAATGTTAATCCTAATGTCATTAATTTCTTTCTCATTGTTCTTTCTCCTTCTCATTTTAAATAAAATATATTTGATATTGTTTTGATGGAAAGAAGATGATAAAGCTTATGCCAGGTTATTGTTTATCTTTCATGATACCTGCTGTATAAATATAAAAAGCCCCAAGCAAAATGCTTGAGGCGAAAGTTCCGCGGTACCACTCAAATTGATAAAAATATCCACTCTATCATACACCATCATGTATGTCCACTTGGTAACGGGTTGGAATCCCGTCCGCTCCTACTTACTTTCAAAGCGACCCTCAAAAGTCCATTCAATAACACCTTGCGTACTGCACTCACACCATCGGCAGCTCTCTGAAACGCTCGTGAGATTATCTACTACTCTTTCTCAACGGTTTTTGTTTTATTTGTAATAATCATATGCGGATTTCTTTGATTTGTCAATCCTTTTTTTACATTTAAGTAATCATTCATACATAACTATTTATAAAAAGCATGTCCCTGATATTCGAACAATTTTGTCAATGCCCGATCAAACCAGCTTACATTATCCGGATCGGCAATGGATCGTTCCACAAAGTATAATGCGCCTTCTGAGTAATCTTCTCCGGTCAATGCTCTTTCCACGCTCTCCCGTGAACTTTCC
>Ga0129309_1001513_pt1 | contig 11361 bp, 10 predicted proteins | sample L1105metagenome_FD_94439 | JGI IMG/M metagenome (GOLD analysis project Ga0129309, IMG submission 94439) | Ring-tailed lemur group fecal microbial communities from Wisconsin, USA - L1105 metagenome | ecosystem: Host-associated > Mammals > Digestive system > Large intestine > Fecal | place: USA...
CCAGGCCCACCACAAAAAAATCGACGGCCACGCCCCGGACCTGGTGGGCAACGACCTCAACGCTTATATCGCCGCCGGCGTGTATTCCGACCACGAGTGCCACGACCTCCAGGACGCCATCGCCAAGCTGGAGCGGGGCCAGTTCATCATGATCCGGGAGGGCACCGCCGCCCGGAACCTGGAGGCGCTGCTTCCCCTGCTGTGTGACAAATACTCCGAACGGTGCATGTTCTGCACCGACGATAAGCACCCCAGCGACCTGCTGGAAAAAGGGCACATCGACTACATCGTGAAAAAGGCCATCTCCCTGGGGGTGGACCCCATCACCGCCGTAAAAGTGGCCTGCCACAATGCCGCCCGGTACTTCCTGCTGAATAACCGGGGTGCCATTGCGCCGGGGTATCTGGGGGACTTTGTCATCATTGACGATTTCCAGAAGTTCAACATTGAAAAGGTGTACAAAAAAGGTGAGCTGATGGTGGAAAACGGCGTGCTGCGGGACTTCCCCGCACCGCCCATTGAGCCGTATCTGGTGGAGCGGGCCCACAACACCTTCCACGTGGGCGCCCTCACAGCCAACGACTTCACGGAGCGCCGCCCCCGGGGCATCATCGGCATGGTGGGCGGTGAGATCACCACCGTGGACGCCGGCTATTCCGACCGCATCGACGTGGAGTATGATGTGCTGAAGATCGCCGTGGTGGAGCGCCACAAGAATACCCGCCACATCGGCATCGGCTTCCTCCAGGGCTACGGACTGAAGTCCGGCGCCGTGGCCACCTCCATCTCCCACGATTCCCACAACATCATCGTGGTGGGCACCAACGAAGCCGACATGGCCGCCGCCGTCAACCGGGTGGTGGCGCTGAACGGCGGCATCGTGGTATGGGACGGCGGCGCTCCGGCGGCGGAGGTGCCCCTGGCCATCGCCGGCATCATGAGCGACGAGCCCCTGGCGGCGGTAAATGAAAAGCTGGAGGCCGCCAAGGAGCGTGCCTTTGCCCTGGGTGTCTCCCGGGACATCGACCCCTTCATGACCCTCAGCTTCATGGCCCTGCCGGTGATCCCCACCCTGCGCATCACCACCCGGGGCGTGTTCGACGTGTCCCAGCAGACGTATGTGTAAACGCTCCGCCGCCCCGGCAGCCCGCCGGGGCGGCATCTTGTCAACGGAGCGTTGTTTGCCTTTTCTCCGGGGCTTTGCTATCCTAAAAGGGAGGTGAGCGGTATGAATACACAAGAGACCGGCAGGCTGCTTTCCCGCCTGCGGAAAGAACAGGGACTGACCCAGCGCCAGGTGGCGGAGGCCCTGCATGTCAGCGCCCAGGCTGTCAGCAAATGGGAACGGGGACTGGGCTGTCCGGATGTCAGCCTGCTGGCGCCGCTGGCCGGAATATTCGGGGTCAGCGCGGAACGCCTGCTGGCAGGCAGCCTGTCTCCCAACGATTTGGAGGTCGGCAATTTGAAAAAACTGAAAATTTATGTATGCCCGGACTGCGGCAACGTCGTTACCGCTGCAGCTACGGGTGAATTCCACTGCTGCGGCCGGAAGCTGGAGCCTCTGTCGCCCCGCCCCGCGGACGAGGCCCACGGGGCTGTGGTCCAGCCGGTGGAGGAGGACCTGTACGTCACCTTTTCCCACCCCATGGAGAAGGGCCACTTCATCCGCTTCGCCCTGTGGCTGGGCATTGACCGGATGCTGCTGGTGCGGCTGTACCCGGAGCAGGGCGGCGAGTTCCGCATCCCCAACCTGCGCCGCGGCGGAAAACTGTACCTTTGCTGTAGCCGGGACGGCCTGTTTGAGGTGCCCCTGTGAGCGCCGTGTTTACGCCGGTGGACCGGGCTTCCTGGGCCCGGCGGCAGGCCTTCTGGTATTACACGGAGGCGGCGCCCACCGCCTACTCCGTCACCTGCCGGCTGGACGTCACAAACACCCGCCAGGCCCTCAAAGACGCGGCGCTGCGGTTTTTCCCGGCATATGTATGGCTGGTGACGGAGGCCATCTCCCACCAGAGCGCCTTCCGGCTGGCGGAGCGGGACGGCATCCTGGGCCACTGGAGCCAGCTGGTACCCGCCTATCCCCGGCTTTGCCGGGATGACGGCTCCACCGCATTGCTCTGGACGGAGCACACGGATTCCTTCCGTGCCTTTCACGAGGCTTATCTGGCGGACTGTGCCCGGTATCCTGCCCAGGGCGACCTGCTCACAAGGAAAGGACCGCCGCCGGAGAACAGCTACGTAATCTCCTGCATCCCCTGGTTCACCTTCGACAGCTTCGCCTTGCAGACCCAGCGGCCCAAGGGGTACTTTTTCCCCAGCTTTGAAGCCGGCGCTTTTCAGGCGCAGGATGGCCGGGTATGGATGCCCCTGTCCATCACCGCCCATCACGCCGCCGCGGACGGCTGGCACCTGAAAGGCTTTCTGGAGGAGCTGACCGCCGCCTTCGCCGCGCCGGAGGCCTGGATAAATACATAAAAACACGCCTGGCAAAAGCCAGGCGTGTTTGACTGTTCAGCCCTTGGGCAGCAGTCCCACCACTAAAATCACCAAAATCAAAACCGGCAGCACAAACTGGAAGTAGGGCTTCAGCCGGGGAGACATTTTCAGTCCCTCACCGGTGTTGGCCTCCGCCAGATACTTGTCAAAGCCCCAGCCCCACTTGCTCACGCAGAACAGCAGGTACACCAGGGACCCGATGGGCAGCAGCAGGTTGCTGACGAGAAAATCCTCCGTGTCCAGCACATCCTTGCCCGGCAGGGGATGGAAGCCGCTCCAGACATTATAGCCCAGGACGCAGGGCATGCTCGCCGCGAGAATAAACACACAGTTGAACACAGCGGCCTTCTTCCGGCTCCAGCCGAAATTATCGATGCAGGAGGCCAGGAGGTTTTCAAACACGGCAATGACCGTGGAAAAGCTGGCAAACGTCATAAACAGGAAGAACAGCGTGCCCCACAGGCGGCCGCCGGCCATGTTTGCGAACACCTTCGGCAGCGTCATGAAAATGAGGGACGGTCCCTGGTCCGGCTGCACGCCGTAGCTGAAGCAGGCGGGGAAAATAATGAGGCCGGACATGAGGGCCACAAACGTATCCAGACCACAGATGCGGACGGCCTCGCCGGTGAGGGTGTGCTCTTTGCTCATGTAACTTCCGAAGATCTCCATGGCGGCGATGCCCAGGCTCAGGGTGAAGAACGCCTGGTTCATGGCGGCCACGATGACGCTGCCGAGGCCCGCCTCCACGGCACGGCCAAAGTCCGGCAGCAGATAGAACTTCACGCCCTCGGCGGCTCCCTCCAGGGTCAGGCTGTGGACGGCCAGCACCAAAATGAGGCCCAGCAGGCCCAGCATCATGACCTTGGTAATGCGCTCCAAGCCCTTTTGCAGGCCGAAGCTCACCACCAAAAAGCCCGCCAGGACCGTCAGCACCATCCAGGCAGTCATCTCGCCGGGACTTCCCAGCATGGCGCCGAACACGCCGTCGATGGCGTCCCCCTGGAGCCCCGTGAAGGTGCCGGCGGCAAATTTGAAGAAATACCCCAGCATCCAGCCGGAAACTGTGGTATAATACATCATCAGCAGATAGCAGCCCGCCACACAGAACCAGCCGTGGAGGTGCCAGCGGCTGCCGGCAGGCTCCAGCGCCTGGTATCCCTGCACGGCGCTTTTGCGGCTGGCGCGGCCCACCGCCAGTTCCATGGTCAGCACGGGCACGCCCATGGTGATGAGGAACAGCAGGTAAAACAGCACGAACACACCGCCGCCGTTGGCTCCGGTCACATAGGGAAATTTCCACACATTGCCGATGCCGATGGCACAGCCGGCGCTCACCAGCAGGAAGCCCAGCCGGGACTGGAAATTTTCGCGTTTCATCATCACGTTTTCTCCTCTTTTTTTCTCATACACGCGGCATAGAGGCAGCAGCTGTTTCCCCCCGCTCCCGTCTTTGCGCCGCAGACATTTCATATAGTATCGGACTACATTGTGAAAGTCAACCGATTTTCCGAGAAATCTGCGGAAAAACCCGCATTTTAGCTCTTTAAAGTGATATTTTGGAGGTAAAAAATATGAATGTTTTGATCGTTGTGGATATGCAGAACGATTTTGTCAGCGGGGCCCTGGGCACACAGGAAGCCGTGGACATCGTGCCCCGTGTGGCCGCCCGGGTGGCGGACGGCGCAGACCGGGGAGAGACCATCCTGTTCACCCGGGATACCCATGAGGAAAACTACCTGGAGACCCGGGAGGGCCGCGCCCTGCCGGTGCCCCACTGTATCCGGGGCACCGAGGGCTGGGAGATCGTCCCCCAGCTGCGGGAATATGCGGCGGGCTTCGCTCCGGTGGACAAGCCCACCTTCGGCAGCACTGCCCTGGCTCAGATGCTTTCCGCCATCAACCAGGGCACCCCTGTGGAAAAAATCACCCTTGTGGGCCTTTGCACCGACATCTGCGTCATCTCCAACGCCTTGCTGCTGAAGGCCTTTCTGCCGGAAACAGACATCGCGGTGGACGCCTCCTGCTGCGCCGGCGTCACTCCGGAGAGCCACAAAAACGCCCTGGCGGCCATGAAGGCCTGCCAGATCACCGTGGAGCATGAGGTCTGACCATACCGGGGCCCATGGGCCCCGGTATTTTTCGTGGGCGGACAGATGTCCATTGGTATTTGTCACCGCTTCCCGGCCCCGGCCGGACGGATTCTTGGTGAGAATCCCAAATTTGCAAGCTAAAGTGTCTTTTCCTGCAAATCCACTTTGCATTCTTTCGGATTTGTGCTATATTGTTTTGCAAGAAATTTCCGGACGCTTCCGGAACAGGAGGTCCTGTACATGATCACTCTCCACCCCAGCGGCGTATTTCTGGCGGACGGCGTTCCCTGCGAGGCCGCGCCCATCTCTCCGGAGGAGGGCCGCAGGCAGACCATGGCCTGGCGCATCCTCCAGGCCCACAACACCTCCGGCGACCCCAGCCGCCTGAAGATCCGCTTTGACGCCATGGTCTCCCATGACATTACCTATGTCGGCATCATCCAGCAGGCCCGGGCCTCCGGCATGAGGGAATTTCCCATTCCCTACGCCCTGACCAACTGCCACAACAGCCTGTGCGCCGTGGGCGGCACCATCAACGAGGACGACCACGTGTTCGGCCTGTCCGCCGCCAAGAAATACGGCGGCATCTACGTGCCCGCCAACCAGAGCGTCATCCACTCTTATGCAAGAGAGCAGATGGCAGGCTGCGGAAACATGATCTTAGGCTCCGACTCCCACACCCGCTACGGTGCCCTGGGCACCATGGCCGTGGGCGAGGGCGGCCCGGAGCTTTGCAAGCAGCTTTTGAAAAACACCTGGGATATCAATTACCCCGAGGTGGTGCTGGTGTACCTCACCGGCACGCCGAAACGCGGCGTGGGGCCTCATGACGTGGCCATCGCCCTGGTGAAGGCCACGTTCGCCAGCGGCTTTGTCAACAACCGGGTGCTGGAGTTCGCCGGTCCCGGCATCGCAAACCTCCCCATCGACTTCCGCAACGGCATCGACGTCATGACCACGGAGACCACCTGCCTGTCCTCCATTTGGGAGACGGACGGCGTGACGGAGGCCTTTTACAGGACCCACCAGCGGCCCGAGGCCTTCCAGGCCCTCCATCCCGGCAAGTGCGCCTACTATGACCGCATGGTGACCATCGACCTTGACAAGGTGGAACCCATGATCGCCCTGCCCTTCCATCCCTCCAACGCCTGGACCATCCGGGAATTTTTGGACAACGCGGCGGACATCCTCGCCAAGGTGGAGGCCGACGCCCAGGCCCGCTATCCCAAGGCCCATGTGAAGCTCACCGACAAGATCCACGACGGCGGCGTGTGGGCGGACCAGGGCGTTATCGCCGGCTGCGCCGGCGGCCTGTTCGACAACATCACCGAGGCGGCGGATATCCTCCGGGGCGGCAGCTGCGGCAACGGCTACTTTGCCCTGGATGTGTACCCCACCAGCGTTCCCGTCAGCCTGGAGCTGACGAAGGTGGGCGCCACCGCCGACCTGCTGCGGTCCGGCGCCGTCATCAAACCCAGCTTCTGCGGCCCCTGCTTCGGTGCCGGTGACGTGCCCGCCAACAACGGTCTCTCCCTGCGGCACACCACCCGCAACTTCCCCAACCGGGAGGGCTCCAAGCCCGCCGAGGGGCAGTTTGCCGGCGTGTGCCTCATGGATGCCCGCTCCATCGCCGCCACCGCCCTGAACGGCGGCAGGATCACCCCCGCCACGGACATCGATTACGCTCCCGTCCACCTGGACTACCACTTTGACAAGGGCGTTTACGACCGCCGGGTGTACAACGGCTTCGGCAATGCGGACCCGGAGGTAAGCCTCATTATGGGACCCAACATCACCGACTGGCCCAAGATGGATCCCCTGGCGGAAAACCTGCTGGTGGAGCTGGCGGCGGTGCTCCACGACCCCGTCACCACCACGGACGAGCTCATCCCCTCCGGCGAGACTTCCTCTTACCGCTCCAACCCCCTGCGGCTGGCGGAATTCACCCTCTCCCGCCGGGAGCCCGCCTATGTGGGCCGGGCCAAGGCCGCGGCGGCCCAGGAGGCAATGCGCCGGGACGGCAAGGCCCCGGAAGCACTGAAAGCCCTTTTGGACCGGGTGGGCGACGGCAGCGCCCTGCTGGGCAGCACCCAGTTTGGCTCCTGCGTGTTCGCCAACAAGCCCGGCGACGGCTCCGCCCGGGAGCAGGCGGCCTCCTGCCAGAAGGTGCTGGGCGGCTTCGCCAACATCTGCTACGAGTTCGCCACCAAACGCTACCGCTCCAACTGCATCAACTGGGGCATCCTGCCCTTTACCCTGGATAAGGATACGCCCTTTGACTACCAGCCGGGGGACTGCGTGTTCGTTCCCGGCATCCGGCAGGCCATTGAAAGCGGCTGTGAGGACATTCCCGCCAAGGTCCTGTTGGCAGACGGCGGCGTGGAGGACATCACCCTCCACGTGAAAGGGCTGACCCCTGACGAGCAGGAGATCATTCTGGACGGCTGTCTCATGAACTACTACGCAAAGCGCTCCTAAAGAGGGGACTTCGTCCCCCCTTTAGATTCCCCCCACCAGTGACATCGGTCACTGGTGAACGCCGCCCAAGGCGGCTGAGTCAATGTATTTTCGCCACGTACACGCCGCGGCGAAAATAATTGAAATTCCGGAGGTTACTCTATTATGGAAAAAATTAAAATGACCACTCCCCTGGTGGAGATGGACGGCGACGAGATGACCCGGGTACTGTGGGCCATGATTAAGGAAAAGCTGATCTTGCCCTTTGTGGACCTGAAAACGGAGTACTACGACCTGGGGCTGCTGCACCGCAATGAGACCCGGGACCAGGTGACCATCGACGCCGCCAACGCCACCAAGCGCCTGGGCGTGGCCGTCAAATGCGCCACCATTACCCCCAACAAGCAGCGGATGGAGGAATATCCCCAGCTGACAGAAATGTGGAAATCTCCCAACGGCACCATCCGGGCCATTCTGGACGGCACCGCCTTCCGGGCTCCCATCCTGCTGCCCTTTATCCATCCGGCGGTGAAAAACTGGGAGGCCCCCATCACCATCGCCCGCCACGCCTACGGCGATATGTACAAGGCGGTGGACATGACCACCGATGAGCCCGGCACCGCCACGCTGACCTTCAAAGGGGACAGCGGCGCGGAAAAGACGCTGACAGTCCAAACCGTCAAGGGCCCCGCTGTCTGGCAGGCCCAGCACAACACGGAGGCCAGCATCCGGGCCTTTGCCCGCAGCTGCTTCCAGTACGCCATCAACTGCAAGCAGGACCTGTGGTTCTCCACAAAAGACACCATTGCCAAGGTGTATGACGGGGAATTCAAGCGCATTTTTGAGGAAGAATACGAAAGCACCTACAAGGCGGAGTTTGAGAAGCTGGGCCTGACGTATTTTTACACCCTCATCGACGACGCCGTGGCCCGTGTCATCCGCTCCAAGGGCGGCTTCATCTGGGCGCTGAAAAACTATGACGGCGATGTCATGAGCGACATGGTGGCCACCGCCTTCGGTAGCCTTGCCATGATGACCTCCGTGCTGGTGTCTCCCGACGGCACCATGGAGTTTGAGGCCTCCCACGGCACCGTCACCCGCCACTATTACCGCTACCTCAAGGGGGAAAAGACCTCCACCAACCCCATCGCCACCATCTTCGCCTGGTCCGGCGCCTTGAAACGCCGGGGCGAATTGGACGGCCTGCCCCAGCTGGTCCGCTTCGGCCAGGCCATGGAGGACGCCTCCTTGGAGGCTCTCTCCGGCGGCGTCATGACCGGAGACCTCCTTCCCCTGGTGGAGCCCGGTTTCCAGGCCCACGCCGTCAACAGTGAGGAATTTCTGGATGCCATCGCGGCGCGTCTGGCGGAAAAGCTGGCATAAAATCAAAAAGGAGACAGCGGCTGCTGTCTCCTTTTTTCGTTCACAGCGCCGACAGGCCGGCAGCCTCCGCGTTGCCCGCGGCGGTGTTCCGCTCCAGGCTCTGCAAAGCGGACAGGACGGACAGGGTGGTACCCAGCTGGGTGAAGGCCAGCGCCGCCCGGGTCAACTCCTCCGGCGCTAGGCATTTCGCCATGGCTACCGCCAGGGCATACACTCCACTGGTCTGCTCAATGGCGTCCATGGTCTCCCTCCTCCCCCGCCAGTGTATGCGGCGGCGGGAAGGCTGTTACTCCCTCATTGCAGCGGCAGCGGCAGCGATGCTGTCCGTCAGGTCCGCCGGGAAGTCCAGCCACAGTGCATAGACCACCTTCCCCGACCGGGCCAGGAACAGCCGCTCCTCCCCAGAGCGCAGCACTACCGCCTGGTCAAAGGCGGCGTTTTCCACCGCCGTCTCGATGGTCGGCCGGTCATCCTCCCGAAAGGACTTCTCCCGCTCCCGGTACAGCGCCTTCGCCAGAAATTCAAACCGCAGGCGGTCGGCGGCGTTGCGGACGCATTCGCCCTGTTGGCCCCGGTACTGAATACCGAAGCGGGCCGGAGCCAGGGATGTGCTCCGGCAAACGTAGTGGTCCGTTTCAAATTCCCAGTAGGATCTGTCCGTGCCCTCCACTAGGTCCATGGGGGCGGTGAAGGGCAGGCTGGTGACATCCGGCTCCGCCCTCCAGAGGGGAAGCATACCGCCGATCAGCGGCAGCATCCAGCATACCAGAAACAGGACAACGACCATCTGCTGCCACCGGCGGTCCCGCCGCCAGTTCCCCGGGTCGGGCACCAGACCCGCCGCCAGCTGCCGCCGCATCCGCCTGAGATACCGCAGCCGCCGGAGCATCACCACGCCCAGGAGGCACAGGGCCGACAGCCACAGCAGCCGGGACAGATTTTCATTCAGCAGGAAGTCCAGCGCCGGCCGGCCGGGGAGCACCGCTTTCAGCAGCAGCGCCGCCAATAACAGCCCCAGCACCGCCCAGGCCGTCCGCCAGCTGCGGCGCAGGGGCTTTTCCCAGGCCCAGCTCCGGGCCACCGGGTCGGTGTCCAGCTCCGGAGCCGATGGGTCGCCGCAGTAAAATACCTCGCAGTCATAATCGTCGCCGCCGGTGATGACGGCGGTGCAGTCCCAGCCCATCTCCCGGCAGGTCTCGCCCCGCTCCCGGCGGGCCTCCGGCGTTTCCGGCCGCTGGGGCCGGAGCCGCACCCGGTATATTCCCGGCTCCATGGCCCGGAAGGTGGCCAGCACCCGGCCGCAATCCTCCAGCCGCCAGCCCCTGGCGGCCTCATCCTCCAGCCACTTCTCGATGGTCCCGGGGTTCCACAGCTCCAGCGGCCGCAGGGTCCGTTTCCGGTCTTTCATACCCTGTCCTCCTCCCTGTCGCCGTCGGCGACGCATAGCTTCAGACGGCTCAACTCCTGCCGGAACAGCGCCCGGCCCCGGTCCGTGATGGCGTAGGTCCGCTTCCAGCCCTCCACCGCCGTCTCCCGGATCAGGCCCTCCTCCTGAAATTTTGCCAGAATGGTGTACAGCGTCCCGGGCCCCAGGGGCACCCGGCCCGCCGTGGTGTCATCCACGAACTGGACGATCTCCGTGCCGCACCGCTCCCGCCGCAGCAGGCTCAGCAGGACGTAAAACATACTCTCCGTCAGGACTTTCAGCGGTTCCCTCGCCATGGTCTCTCCTCCAATATCGAAGCACGATATCATCTTGTCTCCAATATAATATCGTTTTACGATATTGTCAAGGAGCTATGAAAAAACTGGGGGTTCGCCCAGGTTTTGAGGGTTGCTTCCTTCCATTGGGATTCGGTATGATGGTATCCATCCAAAGAAAGGAAGGTCTGTTATGAAAAAACTCCTGTGTTCTTTGCTGCTGGCCGCCTGCCTGGCCGTACCCGCCCGTGCCGCCCGGACCGTACCTGTCCAGGTGGACGGCCAGCTGCTGGCCGTGCGGGGCACGCTGGAAAGCGGCGTCACCTACTTTCCCCTGCGGACCCTGCTGGATACCCTGGGGGGCTGGTCCGTATGGTGGGACAGTGCCGAAAAGGAAGCCGTGGCGGTCTCAAACGATGTGCGTCTTACGGCGGACCCGGAGGAGAATACCGTCACCGTGAACGGACAGACCTACGACGGCCGGGTATACGTGAAAAGCGGCCGGACCTACGTGCCTCTGCGGCTGACCATGAACCTGCTGGGCGGCAGCGCCGCCTGGGACCCCTGGCTGGGGGGCGCCGCCGTCACCTCCCGGGACGCCGGGCACGACGCCGCCGACCTCTACTGGCTCAGCCGCATCATCAGCGCCGAGAGCCGGGGCGAAAGCCTGCACGGCCAGATCGCCGTGGGCAATGTGGTGCTGAACCGGGTGGAAAGCCCGGATTTTCCGGACACCATCCCCGGCGTCATCTTCGACCGGGTGGATGGCGTCCAGTTTGAGCCGGTGAAAAACGGCACCGTGTACGACACGCCCACGGCCCAGTCCGTGGAGGCCGCCCGCCGGGCCCTGGACGGGGAAACTGTCATCGGCGATGCCCTGTATTTCTACGCCCCCGCCCTGTCCCAAGGCGTGTGGATCAACGCCAACCGCACCTATGCCCAGACCATCGGCTGCCACCGCTTCTACCTGTGAATTGACTTTTCCGGGCTGCGGGACTACAATAAGGGCATCAAGTTGAAAAGGAGCATGCCACATGCTGTTTTCCGGTCGTTCCCGCACGCAGTACCGCAACGCCCCGGTCCACGAGGTCATCTGCCAGCTGCGCTTTCCCACCATTCTCACCATCAACGCCGTGGAGCCCGCTGAGTTTCAGGAGGCCATCCGTGCGGAGTTTCCCAACTATGCCCGCCGGCAGGATGTAACGCCTCCCAAGATCACCCTGGTCAACGGCGG